>ERZ887830.75-NODE-75-length-67858-cov-37.162574_pt1 | contig 67858 bp, 69 predicted proteins | sample MGYA00521101_ERZ887830 | MGnify/ENA primary metagenome ERZ887830 (study PRJEB32303, sample SAMEA104408592) | aquatic metagenome | biome: Marine water; feature: Pelagic; material: water | place: Baltic Sea | collected 2014-06-05T16:38:00 | depth 1,762 m ... | reverse complement strand
ACTAGATATATACTCACCCCCACTCGGCTGGTACTCCTGCTCCGGTGGACACAATTAGCATTTTATAAACTAAGTATGTAGCAAAAAACTTGACACACCGAAATATAGCATGGCTATAAACACTGTAGGAATGGGGGTTTAGAGTTGTAGCAAGGAATTATGAGTCCACTGCTCTAACCAACTGAGCTACAGGCCCTTGTTGTGTAAAGTGCGTTTCAGCACTATTTCTACAAAATTTAGTGTGTTAAAAACTGTAGCACCTTAACACACTGCTTTTATGATAATACTATGCATAAAAGCAAAATGATTATAAGCGAAAAATACTTTTATTTGTATGAATTTACATTAGATAGACAAGAAAAGTATTTAAATTTAAGCTTACAATTAGATTTACTAAATTTAAAAATATTGGTGAAATAAAATAATGAGTAAAGCAAACAAAGCAGTTCTGGCAATTATATTAATAGGCATATCAGTCTTCTTAGGATTCGAGCCTTTATATGAGAAAGTTGAAGGAGGAGTTGCTGGCGCAGTCATTGGAGCATCATTCGGTGCTATTTTTGTCGTAATTTTAACCAATTATCTACTAACAAAACAAACTGAAGTTGAGCAAGAAAGTACAAGAAGTGAGAGAGTTTTCGAAGAAAAAGTAAATTTATACAAAGAAATATTGACGGCCACTGAGCTTATGCTTGAGGATGGTTATATCAAAGGGTCTGAAGAAATGAAAAGAATTCCCTTCTTAATGCTAAGACTTCAAATGCTTGGAAATGATGAAGCAATAAAATCATATCAAAATATTTATCATCAAATTAATAATATCTTCATTGCAGAGCCTGGCAATGATGAGGTTGAGGTTTCAGAAGAGTCTTTTTTAAGATTATTCCAACTGCTTGGAGATTTTTGTAATGTCTGTAGATTAGACTTAAAGGTAAGCGAGCAAAAAATAGATACAAAACTATTTAACATAATTTCAGAAGATATAAAAAAATCAAATGAAATCCTTTTAGGTAAAGTCAATAAAAATATTAGCGAGATACATGATCACATCATAAAATTAGATAAATCCATTGATTTAAAAACTATCAAAAGAGATTATATTGCATGGCAAATTCCTAATTGGCCCACCAAAGTTGAATATCAGGTTGTTACTAGGGTCAAACAAAAAATATTTATTGTTCAGGTATCAGCAGAGGGAGCAAGAGGAAAATATGTAGCTGAAAAGCTAGAAAATTTATTACCTTTACTTAATACAAAATTTCCAAATTTTGATTGGCACTGTGACACTTGGTATTCAGACTACAATAATAGAGTATTTACTACTATAGATATTAATGAGCCCGAAAAGGCCGCAGCTCTATACTTGCAAATGATTAATGAAACTAAGAACGATGTTGATAGTATTGTTATGGGAAAATAACTGCGATATAAAATCTAACACACCGATTTATAGCATGGCTATAAACACTGTAGGAATGGGGGTTTAGAGTTGTAGCAAGGAATTATGAGTCCACTGCTCTAACCAACTGAGCTACAGGCCCCTTTATTTAACAACGCTTACAAGCCTTTCTCTAAAAAAGGTGTGTCAAAAAACTTAGCACACTCCGACACACTTGCTTTATAACAATTGCTACTACAAAGAGAAGAGAATTTTACACTATTTAAGTGTGCGTATGAAAGAAAAAAGTAATAGATAGTAATGCAAAATTGTTTAAGCGAAGCAGAAACAACAACTAAGTTTCTGTAAAAAAGTTATGCATGAAAAACAAATGTTACAGACTTGGCACTAACGAAGCAGAGCTACGAAAGGCAACTACTTTAGCAAAAAAAAATAGGTTGCTTAAGTTAACTAATAAACTATAAATCAAGTGATTTTAAAATCTCATCAAATGATACAAGTTTAAAATTTTGTCTTTTAACTTTTAACTTCCCATCATTGGTCCCATCCTGAGCAACAAATAAACCTCTTTTGAAATCATTGTTTAAATTGAAATTAATTGCAGAGATGCCATCTGTGTCTGTCACGCCATCAATTTCTTTAAAATGGCCGATTTTAAAACTACCAATATATTTATAAGGTGACAGTCGATCATATAAATTAAATGTATCATCACCTTGAGATGAAACGATAACATAACCTTCTTTTTCGGATGTTTTATAAATAGTTACGCCTTCAGGATCGCCGTTTATATAACCAGATCTATTATCAATAACGATGGGTGAAGAAAAGTCTAATTCATCATCAATATTATATGCTCTTAAAATCCCCCTATCCTGTTCTTCTGATATAAAAAGAGTTCTATTCTCATCATCATATACACAGCCCTCAGATTGAATTGCATTACCATTTTTAAAAGTAGTAAGAAGTGTAAGGCCTAGTGAACTATAGCTCCAAAGTTCAATCTCAGAGCTTCCATCAGCAGTTAAAAATGCTATAAGACCGAATGTCTTATCATAACCACCACAAACTCCATAAACCTCAACATCTGACTTTGCTCTTATATAGGGTTTCTTTGGAAGATTAAAATTATTATTATCAATAGCAAGATTCATATTAGTATCAGAAAATGCCCATATATCAAGAGAATTTAAAGTTCTATTTGAGGCAAAAATAAATGAATAAGGTCCAAGATCAAGACCATCGTCATCAGTTATATTGATTGTTCTAGTATCAATATTATTGATATTACCAAGCTCGGTGTAGTTAACTTTTTCTCCATTAAGATTATATGTATAAACACCACTCCTTTTGTCAGTGCCAAAAATTAATGATTTTGATGGATTTGATTTATTAAACCAGATAGCAGGATCGTCTGCAGCATCTCCCTTGGATACAACTTGAGGTGTTTCGTAACTTGGTTTTACAACTTGTATATCCTTGTCGATAAAACTAGCTGAAAACATATTGAAAGAAAATAATATTAAGGTGATTAGTGAATAAAATTTCATGCTTATATTTAATATTACAAAGGGCCAAGTGACCCTTTGTACTTTTAATTAGTTTATCTATAGATTATATCTTATCCCTACGCTATATGTGGTTCCGTACTCATCATATTGTGAAAGACGATCAGAGTAGCCCCAGTAATAAAATTCTGGTTCATCCGTAATATTTGAAATTTCAAATTTTATACTTAGATTATCAGAATATTTATATTTGATATTAAAGTCTAATTGTGCATGATCATCTGTGTACCTAATATTAGATACTGATAAGTCTTCTTGAACAGATGAGGAGTCACCTTCATCAGCCAGATAGTCTAAATATGGGCTTCTTGATACGTAAGAAAGTCTTGCATCAATCTTATCTTTGTTGTATCCAATAGATAGATTTTTTGATGTTTCAGAGAGTTTTCTAAATGGGAAAGTAACATTTCCATTGTCTGTTTCTAAAGTGCTTTCACCATCAGTTAGGGTTAGGTTTGCTGAAATAAATAAACCATTAAAAGGCTCAGGAAATATTGTAAACTCATTAAAAAAGTTTAACTCAAATCCTGAAACATCTGAGTCGCCTGAATTAACAAACGTCTCTAATTCACTAAAGTTAATATTATTAAATACACCAGATGTGACTAAGGGATAAATAGCATTTTCAATATCTTTTTTAAAGTAGCCTATAGAAGCAGATCTAGTTTCACCATAATACTCTAATGAAAGATCATAATTGCTTGACTCATAAGGATCTAAGTCTGGATTACCCATTGAACCTTTAAATAGATTGTCATCTTCTCTTTCAAACTCGGAGACTGTATTTGATTCACTGAAACCTGGCCTTGCTAGAGATCTTGTAATTGCTGCTCTTACAATAAGATCATCTGATAAGAAATATTTGATATTAAAACTAGGAGCAAGAAAACTATAATCTTTATTTGCATTCACTTTAGCAAAATTATCAGCTTCGTTGTATCCAACTGTAGAAAAAGATGTGTCCTCATATCTTACTCCTGCTGTAACAATAGCTTTATCATACTCAAGAGTTCCCATTACATAGAACGCAAGAATATCTTCTTCAGTTGTATAATCTTTTTTTAGCTGACCTCTTTCATAGGGTCCAAAAGAGCCTTGAAGTGGGTACAACATTTCAGCATCAGCCATTGGCCCCATTGATTGGCCAGCAAATGGCCAACTAAATGGAATTCTAGCCCCAAAAAATGCTTGATTCTGTGGAATAGTTTCGTCATCCCATTCAAAATATTCATTATCTCTTTCTTTTTCTCTAGAGCTATATTTGAAACCAAATTTTACATCTGTAGGTCTGCTAAGAAGCGTGAACCCATCTTTAGTAAAGTCTACCTTAAAAGCAACTTCTGTATCTTGTATTAAATCATCTTCTTCCTCAAAAGCATCAATACCTATACCTGTGCTCCAAAGAGCTTCGCCGGCCGGGGTAAACGATATTCCTACTTTTTGTGGATCATTGAAGAAAAAAGTTCCACAAGGCTCACATTTAAGTTTGTCGCTTCTAAATTTAACATCAACATTATCAGTATCATCTTGTTCTGCAAAAGAATGACTGAATTGAGCTTCTGTAAACCAACCATTAAGTTCAGTTTCAATTCCTACAATATATGTTTCAATTTTTCTTACTTCAATTCTTTTTCTTGTTTCTGCATCTCTTCTAATTTGAGATATGGTTGCTGATGAGTCATTTATCTCACTAAATTTTAACTTACCATACTCGTCTTTATACCTAAGTTCATCGTCTGTATATTCATTAATAAGAATATTGGCATAAACAACCGTATCGTTTGCTAATACAGCATCAAAATCATAGGTTAGGCCAAATCTTTCTCTTGTAAGGTCGTAGTAACGCATTTCCCAGTCATCACCTAATGTTTTGTTACCATTTTCAACTTCCCACCCTGGAAAACCAGTTTCATTGTTATATGAAACAATTTGCTTGCTTGCATAAGTGATTCCTAGAATATGACCCATAGTGTCATTTATCTTATTACCATAAGTTAGTGCAAACTTTGGATTATCTGAGTTTTTTGATTGCTCATTATATGAAGTGTCATATTTAAATTTTAAGAGTTTCTTTTTTAATGTTGATGCTCTTTTGGTGTTAAATTCAATTCGACCACCTATAGCATCAGCATCCATATCAGGAGTTAATGACTTGTAAACTTCGATGGAATCTAGAAGTTCAGTTGGCAAGCCATCTAACATTACCTTTCTTCCACCCTCAGGAGCTGGGATTAGTGCACCATTGACTGCGATAGAGTTTAAGTCACCAGACATACCTCTGATGCTGACATACCTGCCTTCTCCCTGATCATTTTCTACTGAAATACCAGAAAGTCTTCTAATAGCTTCTGCAGCAGTAGTGTCTGGGAAATCACCCAATGCATCTGAATCAACAACAGAAACGATGGAGTTTGATTTTCTTTGCTTTTCAATTGCAGATATCAAACTTGCAAGAGTCCCAACAACTACAACCTCTTCAACGTCTTCAACATTTGAAGTCGTTTGAGCGATAACTGGAGTTGCAATAAAAAGTAATATAAAAATAATACTCATCATGTTTTTCATTTTTTTAGTCCTTATATATAAATATGAACACAACTTAATATCTGTCTATGACAAAACTGTCGAATTTAAAAAACTTTATGTAACAAATTGTGACTAATTTATCTAGTAAGTTACAAATTTGTTACAAGCGTTTAACCTGATGCTTGAGTGTGTTGATCTCAGTCATATAAGTTATTATTACAAGATGATTAACCTTAATAACATCGAGCACTTTGCTCAAGGCGGCAATAGGCGATGCTTTGTTCACCCTTTAAAAAAAGATAGATGTCTTAAGGTTTCTTTTGAAGGCCAATCAGAAAAAGTAAAAAAAAATGCAGCTTGGTATAAAAAATTTAGGTCTGCGGAAAGCTTTGATGACAACCTCAGAGAACAATCTGCTTATCAACAAAGATCTCTTAAGAATAATAATCCAAATAAATGGAAGCATTTAGCTAGGTGGTACGGAATGGTTGAAACATCTATAGGGCCAGCATCAGAAACAGAATTAGTCCTAGATAAAAATCAAAATATCGCAATCACACTTGAGAAATATTTGTTTACATTTGGTATGACAGATGAAATAAAGAAGGCTCTAGGTGATTTTGAATCCTGGCTAAGATCTAGTTTAGTTTTAACAAAAAACATCATTCCACATAATATAGTTGTGGGCTATGAAGACAATTTAATCGTTCTTAAGATTATTGACGGTCTTGGATCATCGTCGTTTGTTCCGCTTCCTGAGATAAGTGATTTCTTTGCAAAAAGATATATAGAAAGACGAATCCAATTGATGTGGTCAAGAATCAACTGGGATTTATCAGGAAGAAAAGGGAGCTGGAAGTAAACTTACTCGTCTAAAAAGCTTTTCAAATGACTTGATCTACTTGGGTGTCTAAGTTTTCTTAAAGCCTTTGCTTCTATCTGTCTTATTCTTTCTCTAGTAACATCAAACTGTTTCCCTACTTCTTCAAGAGTATGATCAGTATTCATACCAATACCAAACCTCATTCTTAATACTTTAGCTTCTCTTGCTGTAAGAGATCCCAAGACATCATCTGTTGCAAAATGCAGGCTGTCTTCTGTTGCATTTTCAAGCGGAGACTCTATAACAGTATCTTCAATAAAATCACCTAAGCTGGAATCTTCATCATCACCGATAGGTGTTTCAGTTGAAATTGGCTCTTTTGCAATCTTAAGAACTTTTCTTACTTTGTCTTCAGGCATATCAAGCTCTTTACTTAACTCTTCTGGTGTTGGCTCTCTTCCCATATCCTGCATCATCTGGCGAGATACTCTATTTAGTTTATTAATAGTCTCAATCATATGAACTGGTATTCTGATTGTTCTTGCCTGGTCAGCAATAGATCTTGTTATGGCCTGTCTGATCCACCAAGTTGCGTAAGTAGAGAATTTATAACCTCTTCTATACTCAAACTTATCTACAGCTTTCATAAGACCTATATTCCCCTCTTGGATTAAGTCCAGGAACTGAAGACCTCTGTTGGTATATTTTTTAGCAATAGATATAACTAACCTTAAATTAGCTTCAACCATGTCTTTTTTAGCACGTCTCATTTTGGTTTCACCCATAGACATATTTCTATTAATCTCTTTAATTTCTTTAACACTAAGGCCAACTCTAGTCTCAAGTTCAATAATATCTTTCTGTGCAATAACCACATCTTGTTTAACTTTTTCTATAAGATCTTTTTTGTATTTTTTCTCTTTCATCAAAGAATCAACCCATCTAACTTTTGTTAAGTTGTCTGAATACATAGCTAAGAAATCCTTTCTAGGCATACGAGCATTTCTTACTAACTGCTCTTGAATAAATTTTTCTTTATCTCTGATCATTGCCAATCCTTCTCTAGCAATGGATGCAATGTCATCAAACATTCTTGGACTAAATTTTAGGAATTGGAAAATTTCTCCAACTTTCTTAAATTCGGCATTTGCTTCTTTAGAATGACGCCCTTTTGATTCAATAACCTTTAATGTTTTGTTATATTGTTTTTTAAGGTTAGTCATCCTTCTTTGGACTTCGACCATATCCGGACCTGATGGAGTCTCGTCATCTGACTCTTCTGCAGCAGCAGCTTCATCTTTTGCTCTTTGACTTCCTGGTCCTGCAGATGGAACCTCTTCCATTTCTTCAAGGAACCCAGTTAAAAAATCATTAGTTTTCTTTTCGCCATCTTTTACCATTTGATGATAATCGATTACGAACTCTACAGTTTTGGGGTAAACAACACTTGCGGCAAGAAGATCTCTCATCCCTTCTTCAATTCTTTTAGCAATTTCTATTTCACCTTCACGAGTTAGGAGATCAACTGTTCCCATCTCACGCATATACATTCTTACAGGGTCTGTAGTTCTTCCAGTCTCATTTTCTACAGCAGCAAGAGCTTCTGCAGCTTGCTCAAGAGCAATATCATCAGACTCTTCTGAGTTTGCCAATAATAAGTCATCTGCATCAGGTGCAGTTTCGTGAACTTGGAGACCTAAATCATTAATCATTCCAATGATTTCATCAACCTGATCTGGATCAGAAATATCCTCAGGAAGATGATCATTAACATCTGCATAAGTTAAATAGCCCTGCTCTCTTCCTTTCTCTATGAGTTCAGCTATTTTTGAACCTTTTTTACTTAATTTATCCACGAATTCTTGTACTCCAAATATGTTTACTCTATGTAGTGATTAAATCTATAAATTCAATCTATTTAGAGCTTAAATTTTTTAATAAAATCTGGTCTTCTTCTGTCATGGAAGCTTTTTTGAGAATATGTTGTTGTAATTCCCTTTTTTCTGCAGATGTTATTTCTTGCATATTATACTTTTCTTTTAAGATTTCCTCTCTATCTTTTTCAGTTTTTGATATTAGGCTAATGCAATCCTCAATCATTGCTTTTGCATCATCAGCTGAAAGCTTAATTTCTGATACTAGAGCTTCACCAAATAAGTTTTTTATTTTTTCATTTTCTATTTTTTCAAACAGTATGGATGGAACTGCTTCTGGATTATCTTTATAAAAATTTCTCACATCATTTAAGAATAAAAATCTAGAATCCTTTCTTATCAAATCAAATACTCTATCTTTGGCTAACTTGGGGTGCTGGATAAGAGCTGTAAAGACTCCAAGTACAGATTTTCTTATAACCGAATTGGGGGTCTTTTTTACCTCTTCTTTTTGTAAAGATTTATTGGGTTGATATCTGTCCTCTCCAGATAGCAGCTTACTAAAATCTAAATCGCATATATTACTAATCTCACTCGTATATGCTTCTTTAAGTGTTGGATTGGCTATTTTGTTTACTAAGGGTTTTGCAAACTGAGCAACCATAGACCTTCCTTCAATAGAAGATAAGTCATCATGGTCTTTAATAGATTGTAAAAAATAATCTGAGAAAGATGTTGCTTCAGTCGCCAGTTTAACAAAAGCATCTTTGCCATTTTCTTTGATATAGCTATCTGGGTCATCTCCAGGTTTTAAAAATATAAAACTCATTCTGATATCTTCTCTAAGAAGAGGAAGAGCATTTTCTACAGCTCTCCAGGAAGCTTTTTGTCCAGCCTCATCTCCATCAAAGACTATGTAAATAACGTTGGTATAACTAAGAATTTTTCTGAGTTGCTCTTGAGTGAATGCTGTCCCTGAAGAAGCTACTGCATTTTTTATGCCGTGCTGATGTAATCCAATAACATCCATATAGCCTTCAACCAAAAACAAGGATTGCGGTCTTTTCTCAAGCAATCTTGCTTCATAAAGCCCATATAATTCATATTTCTTCTTATATGTTTTGGTTTCTGGTGAGTTCAGGTATTTAGCTTGGTCTTTTTTATCTTGCAGAAGTCTTCCACCAAAGGCTATGTGCTCACCTTTAATATTTCTAATTGGAAACATAAGTCTGTCTCTGAAACGATCATACATTTCTCCATTATCATTTGATCCAAATAATCCCGAATCCTCAAGATCAGATTTCTCATACTTTGGCGAAAGTATAGAATGCAGAGATGGATTTCTTTCTACGGAATATCCTAACTCAAAAAATTTAGCAGTCTCACCGCTAATACCTCTGGCTTTTAAATATTCAATAGTCGCTTTACCTAAAGGCGACTTTAGCTGTTCTATGAAAATTTCAACGGCTCGAGAATTAATATTAAGAGCATCGGACACATCTACCGGCTTTTCTTGCTGAGGAACTTCCATTCCCACATAAGATGCAAGCAATTCAATAGCCTCCATGAAATCAAGGCCGTCATGTTTTCTCAAAAAGTGAATTGCGTTACCGGACTCCTTGCAACCAAAACAATGGTAGGTGCCTGTATCCTCATAGATCTTGAAAGACCCAGTTCTTTCATCTCCAGAACCATGAAATGGACACTTTGCCCAATAAGCTCCACCTCTTCTCTCAAGTTGAAGTCTTCTTCCTATAATATCTACTATATTGACAGAAGTTATCAGTCGATCAATAAAGCTTGAAGGTATGGACATAATTATTTATTAAACCAGTGATCTATTAAAATCTTAGCTGCATGTGCATCAATGAGATCAGTCTTAAGATCTGCAAGGTTTTGTCTTGCTTCAAAACTAGTAAGCCTTTCATCAACATATTCACATGGAACCTTTGTTACCTTTCCTAATTTCTTAAAAAAGATATCTACTTTTTCCATGATATCACTATCGGTACCATCCATATTAAGAGGTTTGCCAACTAGAAGTAAGTCTGGCTTCCACTCATTAATAATAGAAGAAATTTTTACCCAATTCACAGCATTATTTTTATTAAAAATAATTTCTAACGGGGATGACGTTTTTGTTTTTGTTTGCCCAACAGCAATGCCTATTTTTTTTGTTCCAAAATCAAAAGATACTATTTGCATTATTCTGTTGAAAAGTTCCAATCTCTAACTATTTCTAAAACACTATATTCATTAATCATTTTTGGATCAAAGGGAGCGAAAGGAGCGGCTTCATTTAAAATATTAAGAGCTAATTCGTCAACAGATTCGTTTCCAGATGATATAAGAACCTCTGATTTTATTAAATTACCAAATGAATCTATCGTTGCCATAACCTGCACCCTACTTTCGTTATAGATGGCGCCCTCTTCTCCTATAATCTTATCTCCTATTGTCTCAATATTTCTTTGCCAAAGATTTAAATACATGGCCTCCTCATTACTTACAACTGAATTAGCCTTAAGTTTTTTTATTTTATGAGGCTGATATGAACTTTTCTGCGTTTGCATTTGTTTGTTTTTAAAACCATTACTATCTATAGCTAGTATTTCTTGATCAAAACTTTCATTGCCAATGATATCTTGCGATGAGTTTGCCAGCTTTACATTAATAATTGGAGAATCTTGTAACAAAGGTATTTTATAGAAAGTTGTAAATGTTATTCCAAATATCAAAAAGACGTGGAAAGTTAGAGATAAAATAAAGGATTTGTTAAGGGTTAAAGACCTTCTGCTAACTCTTTGCTTCAAGGAGATTGACGTCATAAAAGTTCTAAATATTCTTTAATTGGGTTTTTGCCTGATTGTTTATATATCTCTCTTGCGCAGGTAGGACTTGTGATATTAATCTCGGTTAAATACTTACCAATCATGTCTATACCAGCAAAGTTGATTCCTTTGGTTATTAAATATTTTCCTATTTTTTCAGCGGTTTTTTGCTGAACTTCGGTTATATCTTTTACAACACCCACTCCTCCTGCAGCCAAGTTACCTTTAAAACTTTCGCCTTGTGGAATTCGAGCTAAGGTTTTTGGGAAAGGCTTCCCATTTATAATTAAAATTCTAAAGTCACCTTTATAAATATCTTCAAGAAACTCTTGAGCAATAATCTGAGTATTTTCGTTATCTGTCATATCAAGCAAAATATCTAGATTATCATCTTCAAAATTATCCATTTTATAGATTGATTCCCCACCCATTCCATCCAAAGGCTTGACTACTATAGTGTCATGTTTGAGTTGAAATTCTATTACCTTTTTTATGTTAGAAGTTACTAAGGTCTGAGGAATAAACTCTTTAAAATGTATAGCAAATATCTTTTCATTGAACTCTTTTATAGAGTTTGGTTTATTAAAAACTGTTGCTCCATGAGTTTCTGCCAAACCCAACAAGTGGAGTGCATTTATATAATCCTTATCGACAGGAGGATCTTTTCTCATAAAAGTAAAATTAAAATCAGCAACTTTTATTGATTCTTTTTTAATGCTTTCAACTTTATTGGATCCTATGGCTATGATATTTCTTGAATCAGCAAGCACCATGCCATCAGAAACATAAAGATCAGACATTTCGCACTGATAAACCTTGCAGCCCAAAGCGATTGACTCCTCCATCATGAAAATGGAAGTATCTTTTTCTTGTTTTAAACCTTTTAAAGGATCCGTTATGAATAATAATTTTTTACTCATTCTTAAATATTACCAAAATGATTTTGCAACAACGATGATATAACAATGGGAGCCGTTTCTGCTCTTAGAACATTGTTTTTTAATAATCTTATTTTCGTATCTTTTTTGCTTAAAATTTCAATCTCTTCTTTAGAAAATCCAGATTCTGGTCCGGTTATCATACAAACATCTTCTCCTGTTTTAATTTCAGCTAAATTAAAGTGTTCTTTAGCGTCCAAATCAAAGGCATATGATTCAATGGCAATACCTTTAACTGAATTGACTGCTAGTTCTAAATTACTAAAATAATATATAGCAGGAATAAAATTTGATCCGCATTGCTTGCAAGCATTAATAATAACTTCATTGCATTTATTCATAATTTTTTCTGAATCTTTTTTTGCAATACTTTGGTCAACAAGATCTGGTTTGTAAAAAATAAATTCATAAACCCCAACCTCTGTTAGCTTCTGTAGCATAAAGTGCAAATTGTCTTTTTTAATAATAGGAAGGATTGCATTTATTTTTGGATGCGTGGGATTTAATTTTTTTAATTCAGATATTCTTTCTAAGACTATGCTCGATCTAGTTATTTCGACTATTTTGCAAATTGCAGATGAGCCTTTCCCGTCAAAGACATCTATCTCATTCCCAAGCTTCAATCTCAGCACTTTTGATATATGGGTTGATTGAGGTTGATCTAAATCAAAAACATTATCTTGGTCCGATACTGAATTACAATATATTCTATGAATTCTCACATAAGCATTATAGCTATAGCTTCAATATAAATGTCACAGATAAACATAATATTAATTAGGCATGGGGAGGCCTCTGCTTCCTGGGGTGACGATCCCGACCCTGGATTAAGTCAATTAGGAGAGAATCAAGCTATAGAGTTGATTAATAATAATGAACTTCTCTTTTTGGAGAATTATCACTTTATCTCTAGCCCTAAGTCTCGAGCATTGATGACTGCCGCCCCACTTGCCAAAAAATATAATAAAGATGTTGAAATAAATGCAGTATTTTCTGAAATCCCTTCTAATGGAATAGATCCAAAAGATAAAAAAGATTGGCTAACAAAAATTATAAAAATGGATTTAATTAATCTACCGAATGAGGTTAATAATTGGCGTTCAGAGCTTACAAAACAAATCCTATCAATTGAAAGGGATACGATAATATTTAGCCATTTTATGGTTATAAATGCTCTGATAGCTGAATTTACAAATAATCAAAATTTGTTATGTTTTTATCCTGACTACACTTCGATTACAAAAATAATTGTGAACAATAATAAAGTTAAAGAGTTTTATATCGGCGGAGAGAGAAAAACTCCAATAAATCTCTAAAAACCTATTGAGCAATTTTTAAACAACTGTAAACTAAATATTCTTTCTAATTACAACTATATTTTGGGAAATAAAAAAAAATCTTTTGATAGCTATTCAAAAAGTCCTCTAAAAGAAGAGGTCAGAAAAGCCATGAAGAGGTATTTTAAGCAATTAGATCAAAACAATATTCCAATTGATGTTTATCAGTTAGTCCTTAATGAAATCGAACCACCTTTACTTTCATCAGTAATGAAGTTTTCTAATAATAATCAATCTAAAGCCTCAAAGGTTCTTGGAATTAATAGAACAACGTTGAGAACTAAATTAAAAAAATATGACATAAAATAATGAATGCAATAAAACCAAAAACAGCACTTATAAGCCTTTCAGACAAATCACACTTGAGTGAGTTGGTATCATTTTTAATATCTCAAGGAGTGAAAATTTTATCGACTGGAGGAACTTTTAAAGCGATAAAAGAAATAACAACAGATGTTATTGAGGTCTCTGACTTCACCGGATTTGAAGAAATGATGGATGGGAGAGTTAAAACATTACATCCCAAAATACATGCAGGAATTCTTGCAAGAAGAGATCAAGATTTAGATGTTTTAAAAGAAAGAGGTTATGAGCCAATTGATTTAGTAATCGTAAACCTATATCCATTTAAAGAAACGATTGCAGAGGGATGTTCATTCGAAGAGGCTATAGAAAAAATAGATATAGGTGGGCCAACTATGATTAGATCTGCGGCTAAAAATTTTAAAGATGTTGCTGTAGTTTCAAATCCAAATGATTATTCACGATTAATTCAAGAGTGGAAAGATGAGGATGGAATTTCATATGAATTTAGAAAAGAGTTATCTCAAAAAGTTTTTCATCTTATGGCTGATTACAATCTATCTATCTCTAATTATCTAAAAGAAGATACGGATAATCTTTTGCCTAATTATAATTTTGAAAAAAGTGAACCCTTAAGATATGGAGAAAATCCCCACCAAACAGCAAATTTATTAACTTTTTCAAATCTTAAATTTAAAAACATAGCCAATGCGGATATTCTTCAAGGCAAAGAGCTTTCATATAACAATATAGTTGATGCGGATGCTGCATGGGAATGCGCCAGAGCCTTTGATGATCCTGCGTGTGTAATTGTGAAACACGCTAATCCTTGTGGGGTGGCAGAGTCAAATACTATATTTGGTGCTTATGATTTGGCTTTTAAAACAGATCCAACATCTGCTTTTGGAGGAATTATTGCTCTCAATAGAACATTGGATACCAAGACAGCTGAAGAGATTAATAGCCGCCAATTTGTTGAAGTGATCATAGCCACTGACTATGAAGAAGGTGCTTTGGTTGAATTTGCTAAAAAGAAAAACGTTAGAGTTTTAAAAGTTGACTTGGAACAAGATAATCCCTATCCAGGTGTTATTAAAAAAGTCTCTGGTGGAATTTTGGTTCAAAGCGATGATACTTATGCGGTTCCAAGGGAAGACTTAAAATGCGTTACTAAGAGACAGCCAACATCTGAAGAGCTAAATGACCTTATGTTTGCTTGGAGAGTTGCTAAATTCGTTAAAAGTAATGCAATAGTTTATGTTCACAATAGACAAACAATAGGCATTGGTGCAGGGCAAATGAGTAGAGTGATAAGTGCCGATATAGCTAATTTAAAAGCAAAAGAGGAAGGTCTTGAAGTTAAAGGTGCTGTTATGGCATCGGATGCATTTTTTCCCTTTAGAGATGGGATTGATAAGGCCGCTTCCAGTGGGATAGCTGCAATTATTCAGCCAGGTGGATCGATCAGGGATGATGAGGTTATTGCTGCTGCAGATGAGAACAATATTGCAATGGTTTTTACTAGCACGAGGCACTTTAGACACTAATGCAAGTACTTGTAATTGGCTCAGGCGGCAGAGAGCATGCTCTTGCATGGAAATCAGCTCAAGACGAATCAGTTACTAATGTATTTGTGGCTCCTGGTAATGCAGGAACAGCTCTTGAATCTAAAATTACAAATCTATCTTTAGATACCAGCGACTTTTCTAAGGTTGAAAGTTTTTGTAAAGAAGAGCATATAGGTTTGGTTATTATTGGTCCTGAGCAACCTCTTGTTGATGGTATGTCCGACTACCTTCAAAGCAAAGGAATAAAGACCTTTGGTCCCTCTAAGGCAGCAGCTCAGTTAGAAGGCTCTAAAACTTTTTCAAAAGATTTTTTTGTTAAATATGGAATACCTACAGCGGCTTATGCAGCGTTTGACTCATATGATGCATCAATTAATTATCTAGATAATATTGAGTACCCTACTGTGGTGAAAGCTGACGGGCTAGCAGCTGGCAAGGGAGTTCTTATTTGTCAAAATAAAAATGAAGCTGTATCAGCGCTCGATAGCATCTTTAAAGACCAAGCATTTGGCGAAGCAGGCAGTAGTGTTGTTATTGAGGAATTTTTAGAGGGTGAAGAAGCTAGTTTTATTGCAGTGGTAAGTAAAGATAAAATTATTCCACTAGCTACAAGCCAAGACCATAAGGCGGTTGGTGAGGGTGATGTTGGATTAAATACTGGTGGGATGGGCGCCTACTCTCCAGCTCCAATAGTTGATGATCATATCCATAAAAAAATTATTGATGAAGTTATGAAACCAACAATAGAAGGCCTCATATCAGAAGGGTCACCCTATCTTGGTTTCTTATATGCTGGGTTAATGATTAAGAATGATGAGCTTAAAGTTTTGGAATTTAATTGTAGATTCGGGGATCCTGAAACTCAACCAATATTATTAAGACTTAAATCAAGCCTTGTTGATCTATGTCTAGCAGCAATAAATGAACAATTAGAGTCAATTCATGTCGAATGGACAGAGCAACACTCATGTGGTGTTGTTATTGCTTCTGAGGGATACCCTGAGAACTATATATCTAATAAAGAAGTTCAAATTCATCCAGAAGGAGATCAAGATACAAAATTATTTCACGCAGGAACTAAATTAGTTGACCATAAAATAATGACATCAGGCGGCAGAGTTTTTTGCGCAACTGCTCTTGGAACCAACTTGAAGGAAGCTCAATCTAAGGCTTATAATCTCGTTAATAAAGTATCGTTTGAGGGTGCTTTTTATAGAAAAGATATAGGGTTTAAAGGAATAAAATGAGTTTTCTGAATAATATTGTTAATGAGTTTGATATTGCACTAAAAACGCTTTCAAATAAAAAATCTGGAACTGATAGACCTTACCCGTCTGCAATGAACTCAGAGGAGCTCACTCAAAAAGAAAAAAAGCTATCTATTCAAATGATGAGAGTTAATCTTGCTGGAGAGGTTGCGGCCCAAGCTTTATACAGGGGACAAGCACTTGTATGTAAAGATCCCGAGGTTAAAGAACACTTAATTGAAGCTGGGCAAGAAGAGACAGATCATCTTGTTTGGTGTAAAAAAAGACTTGATGAGCTCGGAGGTAGAGGTTCTATATTTAACCCTGTTTGGTATGCCGGCTCTTTTGGTATAGGTGCTGTATTTGGAACTTTTGGTGAAAAAGTAAGTTTAGGCTTTGTAGAAGAAACAGAAAAACAAGTTGTAGCTCATATTGATAAGCATCTTAATAAGATTTCACCAAAAGACATCCAAACAATTGAAATTCTTAAGACAATGAGAGAAGACGAGGATATTCATGCGCAGCAAGCTGTAGATAATGGTGGAGAGGAATTGCAAATTCCAGCAAAAAAGATAATGAAATATACAGCTAAAGTTATGACATCAACCAGTACTCATATCTAAAAAAGGCATTCATGAAAAATCTCTATCTCATTGCGAGCCTTTTAGCCTCACCAATCATCTTTTCACAATCTATAGTAAATATAGAAAATTTAAGATATTCGGGAGAGCTTGGTGAATTTAAATCAGTAGGTATCTCTTTAAACGGATCTAGAGGGAATGAAGATAGGGATGACTATAAGTTGAATCTATCCTTCACAAAAAACAATGAGGATATTGAATCCCTGTTGACATTCAACCACTCAGAGAGAACTAAAGGAGATGCATTAGAAGATAAATCTTCATTTTTTCATGGCAGATTATTATTTAAATCAGATAATTTATTTGACTACGAGGTTTATCTTCAAAGTAGTAAAAACCCCTTCCAGTCCTATAAAAAAAGAGATCTATTTGGTATTGGTTTAAGATTTGATTTAAATGAAATGTCTAAAATTGGATTAAGCCTATTGCATGAAAATGAACAAAGCCTTGAGGGAATTAATAAAAAAACAGATAGGGTTAATTTATATCTATACAAAAAGATAAAATTAAAAAATAGTAACTTTTTTTCAGCATCATTATTTTATCAGCCATCACTTAATGAGTTTAGTTCAGATTATAAAGTTTCAGCTTTAATGGCTTTAAATATTCCTTTATCAGAAAAAATATTATTTGAGATTCAAGTCTCAAGCGCTCTTGATAATGACCCCCCAGATATATCAAAAAAATCAAACCATTCATTCACTACAAACTTCAGGTACGTTTTTTAAATTACTTCATTTGCTGCCATCTGATTGGAACATTTTCTAATTGATACCTATTAGACTCTTCCTTTAATTTCACATACTCAGTATTTGAGCTATATACAGTAACGATTAAGGCATTTTCTTTATTTGCAGTTATTCTAAGCACCCTGCCCATTCTTTGAATTCTTTGTCTTTTAGATGAAGAGGCACTTAATATCATTGCCCCATCGGCCTCTGGCATATCAAAACCTTCATCCAGTGCAGTACAACTTACCAAGACATTTAGATTGCCGTTTTTAAAATTGTTAAGATTTTCTTCTCTTGCTGCATTATCCAAATCCGTATTATAGATAGCTGATTTATATCCCTTGGTATTTATAATTGTATTGAATTCTTTTGCTTGCTTTTTATTCTCTGTAAAAACAATCCAGCTTTCTCTTTTGTGTTTTTGTAACAACTCAACTCCAAAAGGGATTCTATTTTTTGAATTTTTTACCATTCTTGCTCTATTAAAAATGAGCATCTTTAACGGGTAGTCATTCATGTTATTACCGCCAATTGTTGCAGCTCTTCTTTGAATGCTTTTCGTAAACTTTTTGTATTTATCTTCTTCATCCTTTGTCATTGCAGCATAGGCATAAAGAAGTTTGAAATTTACTATTACCTCATCTTCTCTGGCATCAATGTAGTCATAGTCAAAAATAATATCTCCAAGAATTTTTTTAATGATGATATAAAAATTGTCATCGTAGTCTCTTTCTGGAGTTGCTGATAATCCCAGGGTTGCATGCCAATTATTTGTTAGCATCTCTCCTCTTTTCTCAGTTCCAATTTTGTGACACTCATCAACTATCAAAAGTGTATTTTCAGGATCGACTTTATCTATAAGATTTTTAAGTGAATCTATTGTTGTTATACAGATCTTTGCAATATCTTCTATTTGCTCACCGCCACCATTTAGAGCTATTTCTTTAGAGCTAAAACTTTGCGATAAGCCCTCATACCATTGATCTAACAAGGCTATAGATGGGACAACAATTAATATTGAATTACTTTGATTTTCTTCTAAATACTTGGTTAGGCAGTGAATAGCAAAGACCGTCTTACCTCCTCCCGTTACAACTTTTATGATGCCTCTTTTTTTCTCCCACCACAAAGGAAAGGCATTTTCTTGCCAGTCTCTTAGTTTCAACTAAAAGCACCTTTCATTAAACTCTCGCCGATTAAGAATACATGGATGTCTTCTTGTTTAAGAAGATCTATATCTTCTTGATTTTTAATTCCAGATTCAGCAATAAAAATATTATCGCCATTAAATATCTTTTTAAGGTTGATCGAATTATTTAAATCTACTTCAAAGGTTTTAAGGTTCCTGTTATTAACACCAATCATCGCATTGCTAAAGTGCTCAACTCTTTTAAGCTCTTCTTCATCATGAACCTCTATTAAATAATCTAGTTCTAGTTCTTCAGCCACATTTACAAAGTGGGTTATTTCTTCATCAGAAAGAACGCTAGCAATTAGTAGTATGCAATCAGCACCAATAAGTTTAGCTTCGTATATTTGATACTCATCAATCATGAAGTCTTTTCTAATAATCGGAAGTTTAGTTATAGCTTTTACGTCTATCAAAAATTGATTATGCCCTTGAAAGAAGTCTTCTTCAGTAAGAATAGATAATGCTGAGGCTCCAAAAGCTTCGTATTCTGTAGCTTTTTTAACGGGATCAAAATCTTCGGCAATAATTCCAGCACTAGGTGAGGCTTTTTTAATTTCTGCAATAATAGCCTGATCTTTATTAACCAACCCAGCTTTAAAGGCTCCTCTGGAGAGATTTAATCCACTAAGTTGTGTCTTGATGTCATTGAGAGATAGAGACTCTTTTTTTTGAATTAGCTTTTCTCTGGTATTTTCAACTATTTCGTTAAGGATAGTCATTATAGATTCGAAACCCTCACATATGCGGCTAATTTGTCTGCCGCTTTACCGTTATTCATTAATGTAAATGCTAATTCCACACCATCTGCTATTGAGTCCGCTTTTCTTGCAATATAAAGTCCTGCTCCAGCATTTAGAGCAATCATGTCTTGGACTGCAGATTGTTCTCCTGAAAACGCCTCCCTTACAAGTCTTAAACTGTCTTCTGGGGATTGTGCCGCAATTTCATCAAGTCCAGAAGTTGATAAACCAAAATCTTGTGGTGATATTGAGTAATTCTCGATCTTATAATTTTTTAATTCAGATATTTGAGTTGGACCACTAACACTAATCTCATCCAAGCCATCATCTCCATGAACAACAAGGACATGTTCCATTTCTAAATTTTTTGCCACTGTTGAAAATGTTTTGAGTAATTTTTTATCATAGACGCCAATAACTTGTCTCTTTGCTCCGCAAGGATTGGTATGAGGCCCCAATAAATTAAATATTGTTTTCTTGCCAATGCGCTGTCTTGCTGGCATTACGTATCTCATAGACTCATGATGAAGAGGAGCAAACAAAAATACAAACCCAACTTGATCAAATACGTGTAAAAGCTTTTCTCTATCATGCGTGATATCTGCGCCTGCAGCTATTAAGAAATCTGCACTACCAGATTTGCTTGAGATAGCCTTATTACCATGTTTTGTTATTGAAGCTCCGCCTGCAGCGGCAACAAAGGAAGATGCTGTTGAGCAATTAAAAGTGTGTAAACCAGTTCCACCAGTTCCGCATGTATCTATATGTGTACCATCGCCTATATCAAATTTTAAAGATTTAGCTCTCATTACTGAAGCGGCGGCAGTTATTTCTGGTTCTTTAACACCCTTTTCATTAAGGGCAACAAGAAAGATTTCAATATCTTTATCTTCAACCTCTCCGGTCATAATACTTTCGACAGCATGTTGCATTTCTTCAGACTGTAGATCTTTTTTATCTTTTAATTTTTTGAGAATATCTTTAATCATAGGGCTAAAAAGTTTTCTATAAGCTTCATACCAAAATCAGTCTCAATAGATTCGGGATGAAATTGAACTCCGTAAATTGGTTTTTCGTTATGCTCGATTGCCATAATTATTTCAGGATTATCTTTTAGCACTCCTGTAATTTTTAATTCATCTGGCAAAGAGTCTTTTTCAATTATTAAACTATGATATCTCACTACAGAATAGGGACTATCAATACCTTTAAAAATATTTTCTTTGTTGTGCTCAACTTGAGATAGTTTTCCATGAAATATTTCTGGTGCTTTAATAACACTTCCACCGAAAGCGGCACCAATTGCTTGATGACCTAAACAAACTCCCAGTAAAGGTACAGTTGCATTTTTAATTAGCTCAATAGATATGCCAGCTTCTTTAGGGGTGCAAGGTCCTGGAGAAATGACTATTTTTTCTGGATTAAGATCGTTAATTTGCTCGATTGTTATTTCATCATTTCTGACTACTAAAACTTCTTGTCCGCTTTCACCTATGTAATGGACCAAGTTATAGGTAAAGCTATCGTAATTATCTAAAACTAGTATCATGAAATCATCTCCATAGCATCTAAGAAGACTTTTGCTTTTTGCTTACACTCAAGCCATTCATTTTCTGGAATAGAATCAGCAACAATTCCAGCTCCAGCTCCAACATGAATAACGTTATCTTTTATAACAGCAGTTCTTATAGCTATTGCTGTATCAATATTACCGTTCCAGGAAATGTAGCCAATAGCCCCACCGTATATACCTCTTGAACTTGGCTCAAGCTCATTGATAATTTGCATTGCTCTTATTTTTGGAGCTCCAGATAAGGTACCAGCTGGTAATGAAGCTTTTAATGCATCAATAGCATCTAAGTCCTTGGATAAAGTGCCTGTAACATTAGATACGATATGCATGACATGAGAATACTTCTCAACAATCATCTTGTCTGTTACCTGAACGGTTCCCATTTCAGAGACTCTGCCGACATCATTTCTTCCAAGATCTATTAGCATTAAGTGTTCTGCAATTTCTTTAGGGTCATTTAATAAATCTTTCTCGTTAGCTAAATCCTCTTCTGTATTCGACCCCCTTTTCCTTGTTCCTGCAATGGGTCTTAATGTTACCTTGTCTTCCTCTAATCGAACCAAAATTTCAGGAGAAGCTCCTACAATTTGGCACTCATCAAGATCTAAGTAATACATATATGGTGATGGATTTAATTGTCGTAGTGCTCTGTATAAATCAAAAGGATCATTCTGAAAATCCTGGGAAAAGTCCTGAGCTAGAACGACCTGCATAACATCACCCTCTTCAATATAATTTTTTACAAGACCTACAGCCTTAATATAATCATCTTTTTCAAAATTAGAATTAAAGGCCATTTCTCCAGAAGGAGTTTTAAAAGTATCATCAAAAATAGTATCTTCACTATTTAATAGACTGCTAATCTCTTCGATTGCATCTAGTGCCTCTTCATAAGAAGTCTTTTTGGGATCAACATTAAAAATTATCTGGGTTGACTGATCGGTATTGTCATAAACGATTAGCTTTTCAGCTTTAACTAGAAAAATTTCAGGCATATGCTCATCAAACTTTGAATCTTTATTTACAAGATCTGCAATCTTCTTTTCTGCATACTTGGCGCTTTCGTAAGCAAAAAAGCCTACATAACCTCCATAAAATCTTGGCAAGTCTTTAATTTCAGGTGTTTTTAGACTACTTATTAACTCCTGGATTTCATCTAGTGGATTGTCTGAAATGAATGATGAAATCTGAGCGCCTGTCTTGGTTTCAATAGTATTTCCGGTGACTTTGATAGTATCCAAACAATCTAACCCTACAATAGAATATTGTGCCCAAGTTTCACCACCTTCAACAGATTCTAATAAAAAAGTGTTCGACTTATTTGATATTTGAGAGTAGATGGTAAGTGGAGTCACATCATCTAAATGGACATCTTTAGCAACAGGAATGATATTGAATCCTTGATCTGCGTATTGCTGAAATTGTTCTTTATTTATCATTTTGTAACGTTTTATCTATAGCTAAAATATCGCCAGCATTAATATTATTTTTTTTAAAGACTCCCTGGCTGACTTCTAATGCATATAAGGCTGGTTTTGCTGAACAGACAGATGCTTTGGATAACGGAGTCATATCAGAAATATTAATAATTTTACCTTCAGTATCTACATATGCAACGCTTAAAGGTACATAAGTATTTTTCATCCACATGCATTGAATCTTTTTTGAATCCCATTCAAAGAGCATTCCGTGATCTTGAGGAAGCACCCTTCGATACATGAGTCCTCTTTTTCTTTCTTGAGAATTATTAGCAACTTCTATTTTATTTAAAAAGCTTTCTAATGGAATAGGTTCAGACCCATGAATACTGGAGACAAAAACAATATATAAAAAGAATTTAAACGATCTTTGAACGAAGTGTTGAGATTGTCTGCTCATAATTATCCGTGTTAAAGATTGCAGATCCTGCAACAAAAGTATCAGCACCCGCAGCAGAGGCAAGGCCTATAGTCTCGTTATTAATTCCGCCGTCTACCTCTAGGCGAATATCTTTTCCAGATTCATCAATCATTTTTCTAACCTTAGCTATCTTATCAAGTGAGCTATGAATAAAGGATTGCCCTCCAAAGCCGGGATTAACGCTCATGATTAAAATTAAATCTAAATCTTCTATTACATTGTCAAGAACATGAAGAGGAGTTGCTGGATTAAACACTAATCCTGCTTTACAGCCCTGGTCTTTAATTGCATGAATTGATCTATGGATATGATTTGTTGCTTCTGGGTGAAAACTCACTAAATCAGCACCAGCCTTAATAAAGCTTTGGGCTAAGTCATCAACTGGGTCGATCATTAAATGGACATCGATAAATTCTTTAACTCCATAATCTCTTAATGACTTACAAACCATGGGTCCTATAGTTAAATTAGGTACATAGTGATTATCCATAACATCAAAATGAATCCAATCGGCTCCAGCATTTAAAACATTTACAACCTCTTCACCCAAAGTAGCAAAGTTAGAAGCCAGTATTGATGGTGCAATTATGTAGTTTGTATCACTCATAATCTAATTTTCGTCTTTATATATCTTATTAGCAAGTTCTAGGCGCTCGAATGTCCCTGTATCTATCCAATTGCTGTGGGTTATTTCAGCTGTAACAGTTTTATTCTGAATAGGCTTAGTCATTACTGATTTCCATATGTCAAAAGGCCCTTCTTGATCCCTAAAATTGCTAAAGATAGCTGGGTTGATAACGGATATTCCTGTCCATGTAAAATCATTCTTGCCTTCTTTAATTATTAACCTATCTCCGTCTAAAGAGAAATCTCCATCAGAATTATGATCAGGATTCTTGACTCCAATCAGATGAGCAGATTCAGTGTCTGAGCTAAGGTTTTTAATATTTATATCATGGCAGATATCAGAATTTATTAGAACGAAAGTGTCTTTGCCAAGAATGTCTAAGGCTGCTGACACGCCACCACCTGTACCTAAAGGCTCAACCTCTTCAGAGAAGGAAATTTTAATACCAGGAAATGTATGACTTACATGTTCTTTAATCATTTGGCCTAAATAGGAAATATTAATAACAAACTCATCAAAACCAGAGCTTATAAGTGTTTCTATATTTCTTTGAATTAAAGATTTTCCGTTAACTTCTAATAAAGGTTTTGGAGTAACTTCTGTTAAAGGAAGTAATCTTCTTCCATAGCCTGCAGCAAGAATCATGACTTTCATATCTTATCCAGCCTCACCAAAAGATTTTGATGGACCTCTTCATTAAGATATTTTTTTAAAGCTGTAAAATTTTTATCGGGTATGAGTTCAATTAAATTATTTAAAATCTGAGGCAGGTCCTTAAGTCTAAAAGATCTATCAGTATCGATATAAATCTTACTTAATATTCCAAGTATTCTCATATTTCTTTGTATTGCACCCCACCTAACCCACTCAAATATTTCTTCAGGACTAGCATCAATTTCTATCAAGCTTGAGTAGCTTGTCAGTGATTCCATTATTTTTTGATCTGTATATTTAACGTAATGATCTATTAGTAACCCAGCAAGATCTATTCCAATAGGACCAGAACATAAATCCTGATAATCAACTATAGCAATTTCATTGTCTTCTAGAAGAATAAGATTTCTTCTTTCAAAATCAAAATGGCAATTCATCCATGGCTGATTTAGTAACTCTTCAATTGTTAGCATTTTTAATACATCAAGATCTCTATGAGAATCCATAGATAATAAATCTTTTATAAAAAAATTCTCCATCAGAGTCATTTGTTCAAACAGACTATCTTGATTTAATTTTGGTATCTGAGGTACGTTTGCTGTCTGAATTTTTGTTAAAACACCTAAGGATTTTTGAAGTAATAGATTATTTTTTTCATTTAATACATCTAAATCTATGAGGGATTGGTCTCCTAGATCTTCCTGAATAGTAATTCCCAAACTATCATCATAAAAAATAATTTCTGGACATCGAACATTCTGGTCAAAAAGAAATTTAGAGACGTGTTGAAACTTAGAGTGATTTCCCAAATTGGGATCTAGATAACATAAAACAAATGTTTCGCCTGAATCTTTACTGATTCTGTAATACTCTCTGCCACTTGCTTCAAGCTTTAGAGCATCGACTTTACTTACATTAAAGCCACACTCTTTAGAGACTTGTATTACTTCAGAATCTATCAAATTAGCTGTTTTTTACCTCTTCAGGCAATGGCGTGTCGTCTGGTACAAAAAAGTCTGGCATTAGTTCAGCAAAAGGAACGTTTGCATATTTTGTAAAATCTTTTACGCCGGCTGCATGAAGAACTAGATCATCTATGCAAAAGTTTCCAGTAAATAATTTAGAATCTTTTATCAAGATTTCATAGGCTGCATCAGCCATGATATCTACATTCCTTGATAGTCTCATAATTTCATCTCCGCCTAAATGATTCTGAACAGCAGCAGTTGCAATCGCGGTTCTTGGCCAAAGTGCATTTACTGCAATTCCTTTATCAGCAAATTCAGCAGCCATTCCAAGAACACACATGCTCATAGTGTATTTAGCCATGGTGTATGCAACAGTTCCTGAAAACCATTTAGAGCTCATATCTAGAGGTGGAGATAAATTTAAAATATGAGGATTAGAAGACTTCATTAAATGAGGAAGGCAATATTTACTTACCATGTAAGTACCTCTTCCGTTAATTTGATGCATAAGATCATATCTTTTCATTTCAGTGTCTGTAACATTTGTTAATTGAATAGCTGAGGCATTGTTAATACAAATATCTATTCCACCAAAATGCTCTACAGATTTATTAATAGCATCTCTAACATTATCCTCGTTCCTTATATCACATAAAACCGGCAAAGCGTCACCACCAGCTTCTATAATCTCATCTGCTGCCGTATAGATAGTTCCTGGTAATTTAGGGTGAGGATCTGCGGTTTTTGCAGCTATAACTACTTTAGCACCATCTTGAGCTGCCCTCTTTGCCATAGCCAAGCCAATACCCCTGCTTCCACCAGACATAAAAATAACTTTATCTTTTAAACTCATAATATTTCCTTATTTTAAAATTTTAGAACTTTTCCATATAAGGCCTAAGATCTAACTCATGTGTCCAAGCGCTTCTGTGTTGAGAATGAACAAACCAATATGAATCTGCAATTTTTTCAGGAGATAGGATACCGTCTTTTTCTTTAAGAGCATATGCCTCTGGAAAATTCTCTTTAATAAATGCAGTGTCTATAGCCCCATCGATAATAAAATGAGCAACATGTATGCCCTGAGGGCCAAGCTCTCTTGCAATACTTTGACTAAGTGCCCTTAATGCAAACTTGGCACTAGCAAAAGCTGAGAAACCCGATCCTCCTCTTAGCGACGCAGTAGCACCTGTAAAAAAAATACTTCCTGATTGCCTTTTTTTCATATACTTTGCAGCCTCTCTTCCAGAAAGAAATCCACCAAAGGCAGCCATTTCCCATACTTTTCTAAAAACTCTTGAGGTTGTTTCTTCAATTGGAAAAAATACATTTGCTCCTGGGTTGAAAATAACAACATCTATTGGGGCAATATTTTCTTCAACTTCTTTAAATAAGCTAACAATTGAATCCTCATCACGAGCATCGACACCAAATCCTTTTGCCCATCCTCCAGAATTATTGATTTCATCTGCTAATGCGTTTATTTTTTCTTCACTTCCGGGTCTTCTTACTGGACATACTTTGTAACCATGGCTTGCAAATTTTCTAGTGAGTGCGGCTCCAGTTGCATCGCCAGCTCCTATAATTATTGCTGAATATTTTGAATAATCTTTCATATAAGTGTTTAATTGTTTACATAACTTTACAAAATTGTAGGTACAAATGAAAGTAGACTTTATTTTTGATATAGCAAGCCCGAATGCATATTTCTGTCATCAACTAATTCCTGGGTTCGAAGAAAGAACTGGGGTGAAATTTAATTATGTACCTTGTTTGCTAGGAGGAATAATGAAGTTATCTGGTAACCAGCCTCCCTTCGTTGCTTTTGCTGATATTAAAAATAAGAATAACTATCAATTTATTGAAATTGAAAGGTTCATAAAACAGCATAAGCTTGATAAATATAAATTTAATTCGCATTTTCCGCAGAATACTGTCAATGTCCAAAGAGGGGCTCTTGCAGCTCAAGAATTAGGCATATTTGATCAGTATATTGAGGTAATGCTTTGCGCTATGTGGGAAGAAGGTAAGAATCTTTCAGATCTAGATGTCCTGCAAGAAACTCTTATAAATAATAAACTTGATGCTGAAGCTATTATCAAAATAGTAACTTCACAAGAATGTAAAGATAAGCTGATTAAAAATACAAGCGAAGCTGTTGATAAGGGAGCTTTTGGAGTTCCAACTTTCTTTATTGATCAGCAAATATTTTTTGGAAAAGACCACCTTTATCAGCTTGAAGAGTATATTAATTCTTATAAGAAATAGAACTTTTTATAAAATACTCTTTCAAAGCTAAGAGGTATAAAATAAATCTATGAAGAAATCTTCTTTTATAACCAATATCTGTGGGCTTATTTCTATATCATCTTTTGCATATGGTGAAATAAGTGAATTGGTTTTAATTCCAACATCCGAGTCAAATGTAAGTAGATGTATAGCCTATTCACCCTTAATGGGTGAAGTAAAGGAAGGTCAAGATCTTAAGGTAAATTCAGATCAATTTGAGTTTACTGATAATAAGAATCTTGTTCTTGATGGTAACGTTACTTTAGATTTTCCAGAAGGCTTATTAAAAGCACAGAATGCAAATCTGGATAGAGATAATGGAAAAATACAATTTTTTAATGGTGGTGAAATCTTCTTAAAAGACTTCTACTTTCGAGCAGAAAATGGTTTTTTTAATAAAAAAGATAGCGAATTATCTCTTTTTGATGGTCAAGCCTACCTTGATGAAAGAGGCCTTATTTTTAAATTTGAAAGCCTTGATGGGCAGTTAAATAGCATAATAAATTTAGCGAATACATCGATATCTTCATGCGCTAACCCGAGCAAGGGATGGGTAATACAAGCTAAAGAAATTAGATTGAATGCGGAAACTAATCGAGGCTTAGCTAAATCAATAAAACTTCAAGTAATGGGCAAAACTGTTCTTGCATTGCCGCAACTGCCCTTTGCAACGTCAACTGAAAGGATGACAGGATTTCTTGAGCCCTCGTTATCTTTTTCATCGGATGGGGCTGATATAACACTCCCATATTACAAAGTGCTGTCTTCGTCTTCTGATATAACAATAGCCCCAAGGATGATTGCAAAGCGCGGACAAGGGTTAGAATTAAATTTCCGGTCTCTGCATGGAGAAAATAGAAACCTACGAAACCTAGATCTCATTTATTTTAGTAAAGATGACGAATATGAAAAAGAAGGATATGGCAGTAATTCTCCAAGATGGGCCTTTAATATTTTCGATACATTCGAGCATGAATCAATAAAAATTGATTTAGATTGGTCGAAAGTATCGGATAGTCTTTTTCTTAGAGATATCCCTGGAGACATAACTTCAATTGGTTATCAGAGAATACAAAACTTAAGTCAAAATTTTTCTTTATCAAAAACTTTTAAAAATGCGTCTGTGCAAATAAAACATCAAGGCTATCAAACTCTGAACCCTATTCTAACCAATGGTTATGAACAATCTCCATCGATTGATTTTAACTATTCAAGAAGTTTTGGAAAAATTATTTTAAAAGAGCAGCTCAATATATCTTCATTTAAGGCTAGTTCTATTCATGGCTATTTTGGCAATCAGGATATGTCTGGTAAATACCCTAGACTTATCAATAATCCAGCTGAGGGTTCAAGAATTTATTCAGATCTTTCATTGCAAAATCATAGTTATATTAAAGGAATAAAGATCGTTGCAAATGTTGGAATCAGTTCTATTAAATATAATCTTTCTGGGAACTCGCAAGCAACTAATGATGTGAATGTGCCCAATGCATCTATTGATATTAGCTCTATTTTTATAAGGAACTCTCAAGACAATAACTACTTTATTGAGCCTAGACTATTTGTTGGTTACACAGCATATAAGGATCAAACAAATAACCCAATATTTGATGCAGACGAACTATCTATGAATAATGAATTATTTAATAATCTGCGTTTTTCTGGGATGGATAGAATTGGAGATCAAAAATTTTACACCCTCAGCTTAAAGTATAAAAAAATTATAATGGGCATGGAAAAGTTGTCAGTATCTGTTTCCAAGAAATATTTTTTAGATGATAGAAGGGTTTGGATGCGTCCAATGATGTCTGGTCATAGCATATTAGATAGCTCTATGAACATGGAATCAACTAAAATAGATGGGATGCCAATGGATAGAGGACCTACAACTGTCATGGGCAAGTGGATGCCTAATAGAAATACCATGCTAATGGCTTACGGAGGATATTTTAATAAAAATAAAAAAATGCCGTTAGGTGGATTAACCCTAAAGCATGATTTTAATGGTGGGTCGATTGGAATTGCTAAAAGATACAGGAGAATGTCGGGTGATTTTAATTTCCCTATGAGTTATTCAGAAATATTCGGTGATATCAGGCTAAGCTCCAAATTTAAATTTATTGCAAAACTAAAACATGATGATGAAATTAATAAAAATATTGAGAGTATCGTAGGTATAGAATATGAGAACTGTTGTTTTGCATTAAGAATGACTGGATCAGATAGAAATCTTTCAAAATATATTAATAAAGATATTTACTATCCCCATTTGGCAGAAGCATGGGATAATATTATTCAGATTGAAAACAAGGGACGAATAAATTTTGAGTTTGAACTCAAGGGCTTTAATTCCTCCACTAATAAAATAAATAGACTACTGAATAATTCACTTTTTAATTACTAAATCTAATATGAAAAAAATATTTTTACCCTCATTTGTTCTTTTGATTCCTTCATTATTTTCTGCAGTCGAAATACTGGATAGGGTTGCTGTTATTGTTGATGATGGAGTCATCATGGAATCTCAAATAAATAATGATTTTGAAGAGATGACAGCCAGGTATGACCAGCAAAATATTCCAAAGCCTCCTAAAGAAGAATTATTAGAACAAGTAGCAGAAAGGCTAATCATTGAAGAATTGCAGTTACAAATGGCAGATAGGGCTGGTGTAAGAATAAGTGACTCTGAGCTAAATCAAACAATGATAAGAGTTGCTGCTAACAATAAAATGGAGCTTCAAGAATTTATAACCTCTTTAGAAAATGAGGGTACTAAATATGAAGATCTTAGAGAACAGATTCGTAAAGAGATGATCATACAAAGAATTCAAAGAGGAAGAGTTCAATCAGAAATTGATATTACTGCTAAAGAATTTGAGGCGTTTTTGGCAACGGACGAGTCGCTAGTAGAATTGGAACCAGAATTATTAGTAAATCAGATACTAGTGAAAACTCAAAATGATGCGATCTCTGCACTTAAAAGGGTTAGTGATGGAGAAAACTTCTCTGAACTTGCAAAAGAAATTTCATTAAGTGGGAATGCTTCAACTGGTGGAGTTATGCCATGGAGAAAAGCAGCTGATATGCCTCAATTATTCGCCGATGCTATAAATAGAAAAGATGTAGGTTTTGTAACTGAGCCCTTAGAGAGTGGCGCAGGATTTCACATACTTAAGCTTCAAGATAAAAGAGGTACTTTTGTTCGATATGAAGATCAATGGCTATCCAGACATATTTTATTAATGCCTTCAGCTATAAGGACTGAAGAAGAAACAGAAGCTGAGCTTAATGCTATTAGACAAAGAGTTGTGGATGGTGAAAGTTTTGAATTGCTTGCTGAAGAGTTTTCTGAAGACCCTGGATCTGCAAAGCTTGGTGGTGTTTTAGACTGGTTGGGTAAAGGCGTTCTGGCACCAGAATTTGAAGAAACCATGATTGATTCAGAAATTGGAGTTTTATCTAATGTGTTTCAAACCCAGTTTGGTTTTCATTTTTTAGAGGTGATGGAAACAAGGAATCATGATCAAACAGCTGAATTAATTGAAGATCAAGCTTATCAAGTTCTTTATTCTAGAAAGTATGATGAGGCGCTTGAGAACTCCTTAAGATCGATGCGAGCAGAAGCATTTGTTGAATTTAAAGACCTAGATTGAAGAAAATTCTTTATTCCCCTGGAGAACCCTCGGGTATTGGGCCTGATTTAATTATTCAATTATGCAGCCTCCCCTTTTGGGAAAAAATTAAAATTCCTATTGTCTGCATATCTGATAAAAAGCTGATTGAGGATAGAGCGTTACTGCTTAAGCAAAAAATAAAAGTATGTGCTATTGATAATTTAGATAGTATTAATTCAAACAAGATTGGAACTATTCAAGTTAAAGAGATCTCAAAATGTAGAAATACAAAACCTGGGAAGTTATATAAATCTAATGCAGCATATGTTCTTAAAAATCTCGATTTTGGTATTGACCAATCATTGAATTCCAAAACTGCTTTAGTCACAGGCCCTATTAGTAAAGAAAATATAATATCTCTTAAAAGTAATTTTTCAGGACATACTGAGTATATTCAGCAAAGAACAGGCAGCAAAGATGTCTTAATGCTTCTGGGTTCAAAAAAACTTAAGGTTGCTATTGCGACAACACATGTTCCTTTAAAAAAAGTGCCAAAGTTAATAACTGAAAGACTTATTATTAATAAAGTTACGATTTTACATAATGAGCTTGTATCAAAATTTAAAATTCAGGAGCCTCGAATAAAGCTACTTGGTTTAAATCCTCATGCTGGAGAAGGGGGAAAAATTGGAACAGAAGAAAAAAATGTTTTAGAGCCAGCTGTAATAAAACTAAGAGAAAATCATATTAATGTATCTATGCCTATGTCAGCTGATACTGCGTTTACTTCAAAAATATTACAAGAAACTGATGCTTATCTTGGAATGTATCATGACCAGGTTTTACCTGTTATAAAAGCACTAAGTTTTGGAAGCTCCATTAATATTACCCTCGGAGTACCTATCATAAGGACATCGGTGGACCACGGTGTTGCATTAGATATTGCCGGGTCTGGCAAGGCAGATGTTGCTTCTTTTCAAGAGGCGTTAAGAGCTGCAAAGAAAATTATCTAATGGATAAGAGAGATATAAGAAGAAAGTTTGGGCAAAACTACTTATCTGATCCAGCTATTATTTTTGAAATGGGTCAGTCAGTCTCTCCATATTCTGGAGATCAATTTTTAGAAGTTGGTCCTGGGATGGGGGCTCTTACAAAAACTCTCAATAAGCCAGGTATTAAAGTAAAAGCTATTGATGTCGATAGAGAGAATATTGAATACTTGTCTAAAAACTTAAATGGGCCAGCTGAATTTAACTTCGTCAATGATGATATTCTTAAAACATCTTTAGATTTTCTTAATGAGGGTAACTTTAGAATAGTAGGAAATCTTCCATACAATATATCTACCCAAATTATTTTGAAATTTATTCAATGGTCGAGCTGTATCAAAGACATGCATTTTTTAGTTCAAAGAGAAGTAGCCGAAAAAATAACCGGTAATATCAAGACTAAAAATTGGGGGAAATTATCCTTAAAAATTTCTGCCTTCTTTAATGCTGAAATTTTATTTGATGTGCCTCCTGAATCTTTTGATATTAAACCAAAGGTGATGTCTAGCTTTATAAGAATGACTCCAAAAGAAAACTCTAATCTTGACCCTGAATTAATTACAAGTCTCTATAAGGTCATAGATCTATCATTTGTATCTAGAAGAAAAAGTATTAGGAATAATTTAAAAAAACAAGATTTTGATTGGATTGGTTTAGATATTGATAATAATCTTAGGCCAGAAGAAATTTCACTTGAAGAATATATAAAACTAGCTGAGTCTTATAAAGAATAATGGCTCATTACGTAATAGGCGATGTTCAGGGGTGCTATTCAGAACTTCAAGCACTTGTAAAAAAAATAAAATTCAACCCAAATAAAGATAAAATTATCTTTGCTGGAGACCTTGTTAATAGAGGCCATCAATCTCTTGAAGTGATGGAGTTTTGCATGAGGCACAAAGGATCTATAAAAGCAGTATTGGGAAATCATGACTTCTATTTGCTTTACCTAATAGAACATCAAAAGAAAAATAAATCACTAAAAAAAGTTTTAGATTCAAAAAATATTCAAAAATATCACTCCTGGTTAAAAAAATTACCTTTATTACTAGAGATCAAAATTAAAGAAACAAAAGAAACTTTTTGGATATCTCATGCGGGTATACCTTATATTTGGGATATCAGGATGGCTAAAAAACTTTCAAAAGAAATACAAACTGGGATGAAAGATGATTCTTTTAAGATATTAAAAAATATATGGGGAGATACTCCTAAGATATGGAATTCAGACCTTAAGGGCTATAAGAGATCTAGAACTATTATTAATTACTTTACTAGAATGAGATTTCTTGGAAAAGATGGTTCGTTAAAATTGAAGGCTAAAAAAAATAAAGCTGATGAGATACATGTTCCATGGTTCAACCAAACAATTAAAAATTTAAAAGAGAATCAATATATTATTTTTGGGCATTGGGCGGCTCTCGAGGGTAAAACTAAATTAACTAACATAATAGGAGTTGATACAGGATGCGTTTGGGGAAATAAGCTCACAGCGATAAGATTAGAAGACAGGAAATTATTTCAAGTTAAAAAAGCATGAAGATTTATGAAGTTGGGGGTGCTGTTCGAGACGCTCTTTTAAAAACTAAAGCAAAAGATAGGGACTGGGTTGTTGTTGGCTCCTCTCCTGAAGAAATGATTGAGAAAGGTTTTAAGCCTATTGGTAAAGATTTTCCAGTTTTCTTGCATCCATCTACAAAGGAAGAATATGCCCTAGCAAGAACCGAAAGGAAAACTGGACATGGATACCATGGTTTTAATTTTTATTATGGGAAAGAAGTAACTCTTGAAGAGGATCTTTCAAGAAGAGACTTCACTATAAACGCAATCGCCAAAGATGATAGTGGCAGACTAATTGATCCATTTAATGGCATTGCCGATATAAAAAATAAAATTTTTAGACATGTTTCTGATGCATTTTCTGAGGATCCCTTGAGAGCTATAAGACTGGCAAGATTTAGAACTTATGATCATCTAAAAGACTTTGTGATATCTAAAGAAACCAAAAAACTCATAAATACTATTATTGATCTTGGTGAAATTGGGACCCTTTCAAAGAATAGAATATGGGCAGAGACAGAAAGGGCTTTATCCTCAAACAACCCAAGTATTTATTTTGAAACTTTAATTGAATATGAAATGCATGTCTTTCATTTCAAGGATCTTAAAAATTCAGGGTGCTCATCAGTGAATGATCCATCCATAAGATGGGCCGAACTCCAAATTAATAATAGTTTTTTGATTGGGAAAGATTTGCCAATACCAAATAGTTTTATAAATGCCTCGCAGACCTTAAAAGCCTTATCTAAAATACCAGCTAACCCTGATGAAGAATGTCTTTTAGGTATCCTTAAAAATGTACGTCTGGAGCGGGATGAGGATTTAATAAAACATCTTGTATGCCTCCCTCAGATCAAAGAAACAAAAAAATTAATACTCAAATTGGTAGAAGGAATGAAGAATACGGATTTTTCAATATTATCAAAGGTTTCAAATGAGCATATTGAAGAAGAAAAGATTAAACTACTCAAACAAGTTATAGAGAATCTAGATGAATAAGACAATTTTAATTACAGGGGCTGCAAAGAGAATTGGTAAAGAAATTGCCCTTACCTACTCTGATTTGGGATGGAATATTATTATTCACTACAACTCATCCAAAGATGATGCAGAGAAACTTGCCAATCAAATCAATTCCAAAAATCCAAATACTGCAAAAATTATTCAAGCCAACCTAGACGTAGATAGTGAAGTTACAAGATTGGTGGATGAGGCTAAAGGTCTTTTTGAGACTATAGATATCCTTGTTAATAATGCATCTACTTTTTATCCAACTCCAATTGAAGACATATCTTTAGAGCATTGGACAAACTTAGTAGGCTCTAATTTAAAAGGGCCTCTTTTTTTAATTAATGGTATTAGAGATAAATTAAAAGAATCTAATGGTTCAATTATAAATATCACAGACACTAATTTGAGCAAGGGTGTTGCAAATTTTTCTATATACTCAGCTGCCAAAGGTGGTTTAGAATCGGTAACCAAAGGTCTAGCAAGAGAACTAGCGCCTGAAATTACTGTTAATGCAATTGCTCCAGGGGCAATGCTTGAGCCGCCGGATGTTGTATGGACAGATGAACAAAAAGAGAAAGTAATTTCGAATATACCTTTAAAAAAAATGGGTTCTGAGAAAGATATTGCCCAAGCAGTTAAGTTTATTGCTGGAGCAAAATATATAACAGGTCAAATTATTAAAGTTGATGGGGGGAGATCTCTGTAATGACAAGTGATGCACAAAAATACGAACAAATATTTTCTGGTACCAAAGAAGTTGCCGAAAACTTAAAAATTGAGATTTCAAAGCTGCAACCTTGGATTGATGCTAATGTCCCTGGGGCAGGAGCCATCAAAACTATTGAGCAGTTTAAGGGTGGGCAGTCTAACCCAACATATAAGATTATTACTGAAGCTAAAAATCTTGTCTTAAGAAGAAAACCTCCAGGAAAACTCTTGCCATCTGCTCATGCAGTAGATAGAGAATATAAGGTTATTAGTGCTTTATATGAAACTGACGTTCCTGTTCCAAAGACATATGGGCTCTGCAAGGATGAAGATGTTGCTGGAACTGAATTTTTTGTCATGGACTGCTTAGATGGGGATATATATTGGGATCCAATGCTGCCCTCTTTAACAAAAGAACAACGCATTAAAGTTTATCAAAATAAAAATAAGACTCTTGCAGCTCTGCATAGTGTTGATTATAAGAAAGTTGGTCTAGACGATTATGGCAAACCTGGAAACTACGTAGCAAGACAAGTATCTAGATGGTCAAAGCAGTATATGGCATCAGAAACTGACAACATTGAAGCTATGAATAATTTAATTGAGTGGCTTCCAAACAACATTCCTGACGATGATGAAACTTCTATTGTGCATGGTGACTATCGCCTAGATAACATGATTATGAAAAACCAAGAGGTTATTGGAGTTTTAGATTGGGAGCTATCTACTCTCGGGCATCCCGTAGCAGATTTTAGCTATCACTGCTTAACATGGAGAACAGAGCCTCTATATTATGATTATGTAAAACTGAAAGAACTTGGCGTGCCTAATGAAATAGAATACCGAGATATGTACTCAGAGGCGACTGGCAAAGACATGTCGGCTAATTGGGAGTTCTATATGGCATTTAATATCTTTAAAGTTGCAGCTATATGTCAGGGCATTTTAGGAAGAGTAAGAGATGGGACTGCTGCTAGCAAACATGCTGAAGATAGAGGAATGAAGGTTTATCCTTTATCAGATGCGGCTTGGTCTATTGTGGAGAAAAACTTTAAATAAGTAAGCTAGTTTATTTAGAGTAGTTCTTTGAGTGGCTCTGAGACGAATGAGTATTTTGTAACCTCATCACTCTCAAATATAATTTCTTCATCATCAATCTGAAGAACTATATCTATATCCAAAGTTCTTGCACTAAATTTTGGAGCATCTCTATTTCTACCAGCCTCATCTTCAATATCTTTTAACTTTTTATTAAGCTCGTCGAAAGATAGTTCAGCATCTCCTGATACGACAAGGTTTAAAAAATCATCACCCTCAAACCCTTCTGCCTTGGTCTGATGAACTGACGAGTATTCGCTGTTGTCTAATATTTTTTGAAGTTTTTCTATAGCAAGAATAATATTTGCTTCTGCGTTAATGTTGCTTCCTAGGGAGAGGTAAAACTTCATTATCTGTGAATGACCAAACCAACATCTTTAGCGCCCCTGAGAGCTCCAGGCTTTGATACTCTTAGCTTTATAGACTCTAAGTTATATTCATCTTTTACAAGGGCCGCTATACCCTCAGCAAGTGATTCTTGAAGCTGAAAAGATGATTCTTCAACAAATTTAATTACCCCTTTGCAGATGGCCTTGTAGTCAATAGTATCTTCAATAGAATCAGTTGCAGCTGCTTTTTTACAGTCGAAAGGAAACTCCATGTCTATGGAGACTTCTTGTTTGACTTTTCTCTCCCAATCAAATATTCCTATTATGGTTTTAACTCGTAAATCTTTTATATAAATAATATCTTTCATTTTGTTAGCTCGCTTAATGGCCATCTAGCTCTTACAGATGATCCGCTAATATTAATTTTATCAGATGATCTTAGAGAGCCAACAAAGGCAATCATTGCAGCATTATCTCCACAATACTTAAGTGAGGGGTAATAAACTTTAATATTAATAGTATTTTCTAAATCTTTAATTGCAGCCCTGAGAGCTTTATTAGCTGCTACACCACCAGCAATAATCACCTCTGATCTTCCTGAAAGCTCTACTGCTTTTTTTATTTTCTTTGTTAGAACATCTATTACTGCCTGCTGAAATGAGGCAGCTATATCTGCTTTAACTTGATCTGTTAAATCATCTATATCTCTGACGGTATACAAAACAGATGTTTTGAGGCCGCTAAAGCTTAAATCAAGATTATCGCTATGCATCATAGGCCTAGGAAAATCATAGGCTTTGGAATTTCCTTTTAAGGCTAGTCTCTCTATGTGTGGACCACCGGGATAAGGTAGACCAAGAAGCTTACCAACCTTATCAAACGCCTCTCCAACCGCATCATCCTGAGATTGACCAAGTATCTTATAATCACCCCTATCTTTCACATCCACTATCATGCTGTGGCCACCACTAACCAATAAGCAGATATATGGCACTTTGATCTCAGGGAATTCCATAACAGGAGACATTAAATGTCCCTCTAAATGATTAATTGGTATAAGAGGAATATTCAATGCACTTGAGATTCCTTGTGCAAAGCTTTCTCCTATCAATAAAGCACCTAATAAACCTGGTCCAGATGTGTATGCAACCTGATCAATGTATTGAAGATCAACCTGATTTATTGCTTCCTGTAATACCGATATTATCTTTACACAATGATCTCTAGAAGCTAATTCAGGAACTACTCCTCCATACTCAGCATGCATCTTTATCTGACTAAATACAGATTCACCAATAATGCCATGCTCAGAATCATATACAGCTACTGCCGTTTCGTCACATGATGTTTCTATTCCTAAAGTTTTCATAAAAATGTTTTGCAAAAATTGTAATTACAGCCTACACTACGCGACTAATTATGCCTTCAATTATAATAAAAGAAACAGAACATTTTGACATTGGTCTAAGAAAGTTCAAACGTGCCTGCGAAAAAGCAGCAATTGTTCCTGAGATAAGAGCAAGAGAATTTTATGAAAAGCCAACTGAAAAAAGAAAACGCTTAATGGCAGCTGCTGTTAAACGTGCAAGAAAATCCAATAGAAAGTACTCTTTCCCAAGACAAAGATCCTACAGATAGCCTTGACCCTTCTTTCAGAAATTCAGTCAGACCTCAAACAAGCAATGCTTGATAAAAACGAGTTAACTCGTGATACCTTGCGGATGTTTAAATCAGAAGTCCAGAAATTTGAAATAGACAACAGAGAAACTATTGATGATGCTAAAGCTCTGCAAATTATCAATAAAATGATTAAGCAAAGAAAAGATTCTATTGCCCAGTTTACTTCTGGAGGTAGAGCAGATTTAGCAGAAAAAGAGCAATCAGAAGTTGAAGTTCTTTCTAAATATAAGCCTACTCAACTTGATGAATCAGAGATAACCACCAAAGTAACAGCAGCAATTGCTGAAGCTGAGGCTGCCTCGATGCAAGATATAGGCAAGGTTATGGGAATTCTTAAAATATCTATTGCAGCGGGAACTGCAGACATGGGTGTTGTAAGTAAGATTGTTAAAGAGCAATTAAGCTAAATACAGTTACAGGATCATCGTATCCGACGGGAAAAAATATGGAAAGAAGCAATAATAGAAAGCCTAACGAGCTTAGAGAAATTACAATTGAACCAAATATCAATGTTCATGCTGAAGGCTCTGTCCTTGTTTCCTTCGGAAATACAAAGGTTATTTGTACAGCCTCTATAGACACCAATGTCCCAAGATGGATGAGAGGTAGTGATGAGGGCTGGGTAACTGCAGAATATGGAATGCTTCCTCGATCAACAAATGAAAGAATGGGAAGAGAGGCTGCAAGAGGAAAACAAAGTGGCAGAACACAAGAAATCCAAAGACTTATAGGAAGATCCTTAAGACAGGCAGTTAATTTAAAGTACATTAAAGGAAAAACTATAAATATTGACTGTGATGTAATTCAAGCAGATGGTGGAACAAGGACTGCCTCTATAACAGGTGGGTGTGTCGCATTATTTCTAGCTCTTCAAAATCATCACGATGACCATAGAGCAATCAAGTCATATGTTGCTGCAGTTTCTCTTGGAGTTCTAGATGGTCAGGTTGCTCTTGATTTGGACTATAAAGAGGATAGCAGTGCTGAAGTTGATTTAAATTTAGTTATGACTGACAACTCTGAAATAATTGAAATTCAAGGAACTGGCGAAGAAGCTCCATTTAATAGAGAACAGCTAGATGATATGCTTAATATTGGAAGTGCTGCTATTGCAGATATTATTCAGAAACAAAAGGCCTGCTTAAAATAAGTGAAAAATTACCAGAAAATATTTTTAAATCTTGCATTAGATGCAAAAGCATTAGAATTCGGTAGTTTCACTCTTAAATCTGGCAGAACAAGCCCCTACTTTTTTAATGCAGCTAAGATGCTGTCAGGTAATCTCTCAGAATTAGCTAATTGCTATGTTCAAGCAATTAATGAAACTGAAATGGAATATGATTGTATTTATGGTCCTGCATATAAAGGTATTTTTTTAGGGTCTATGGTTGCTGTACTCTTGAGTCAAAATGGTAATAACTACCCTCTTTCATTTGATAGAAAAGAAGTTAAGGATCATGGAGAAGGTGGGAATATTATTGGAAATAATCCTATTGGTAATGTAATGATAATTGATGATGTGCTTTCTGCAGGAACGGCTGCAAGACAGTCAATTGAGCTTATTAACAAAACTGGCGCTATTCCAAAAATATTTATTGTAGGTCTTGATAGACAAGAAAAAGGCTCTGCTGATATATCTGCATCCAAAGAACTTCAAAATGATTTTGGTATAACTGTTAAATCTATAGTTAATCTTGATACGCTTATATCATTTACTGAAAACAATTCAGACTATGCTGCGCATCTAGGAGAGCTGAAGGCATATAGAGACAATTGGGGGGCATAAAATGTTTTCAGGTATTGTTTCAGTCAAAAGCAAAGTTGCCAAAATAAAAAAATATGAAGACTACTTGTCTTTAGAAATAACTACCCCAAAAGGTTTTGATAAGAATTTAAAGAGGGGTGCGAGTATTTCTGTAAATGGAGTCTGTCTTACCTCAAAAGATAGCGGCTCTAAAACCTTAAAATTTGACGTAATAGAAGAAACGATTAGTAAGACTAATTTAAAGAATATTAATAAAGGAGATATAGTCAACCTCGAAAGGTCTATAAAAGCTTCAACTGAGATCGGAGGTCATTTGATGTCAGGTCATATTCACTTCACTGCTAAAGTTATCAAAACTGTTAATAGAAAAAATACTAAAGATATACAAATATCATTAATAAAAAAATATTTAGACTACGTTATGGAAAAGGGCTATATAGGTATAAATGGTTGCAGCTTAACAATTGGCAAGGTAAATAAAACAAACTTTTATATTCATTTGATACCTGAAACTCTAGATATAACTAATTTAGACAAACTTTCAGAAGGTGATCAGGTTAATATCGAAATAGATCAAAATACAATCACTGTAGTAAACACAGTTAAGAAAACCCTAGCTACTCAGATATCTAGCTAATACAGCCATTCTTATAGCAACACCGTTTGCAACCTGATTTCTTATTACCGAATTATCCGACTGATAAACGCTTTCAGATATTTCAATATAATTAACCGGGCCTGGGTGCATGACTATCACATCACCTCTTGCCTGCTGCACTCTTTCTGATGTTAATTCATATGCATGCTTGTAATCATCAAGATCAAGATTTAGCTCTTCTTCAAATCTTTCATGTTGAATTCTTAATGTAATAATCACATCTGCATCTTGAACAGCTAAATCAAGGTCTGGTTCATATCTTCCTAGGGCAGGATCTAAATATTTTGAACTCATGCTTGGATGACCACAAAATGTTAATGAGTTAAAAGAAAAATTAGAGATACCTTCTACGAAAGACGATGTAACGCGTGAGTGATCAAGATCACCAACAATAACGATATTTAAATCATCTATAGAGCCTTTACTATCAATAATAGTCATCAAATCAATTAAGGCTTGAGTGGGATGGGATATCGATCCCTCTCCACCATTGATAAAAACCATTTCGGGCATATATTCATCTAATTCACGAATAACTGAATCAGGATGTCTGAGGACGCAAAGATCAACTCCCATTAAGCCCAGCGCATCAACGGTTTCATATATTGATTCCCCTTTCTCTATTGAAGAGCTTGAGGCATCGAAGCCAACCACACTGCATCCTAGATTTTTTGCAGCAATTTCAAATGACGATTTGGTCCTTGTGCTCGGTTCGCAGAAAACATTTGCAACTGTTTTGTCTGGAAAAAGAGTTTCTTTCTTAAAAGAACCATCATCATTTTTAAAGTTTCTGGCAAATTCTATAAGATCAAGTATTTCTTGTTTAGATAAATCATTGATAGATAGTAAACTTTTATTCATCTAGATTTACTATTGCATCCATTTCTACATTTACTCCTAAAGGAAGTGCTGAAACTTCTATAGTTGCCCTTGCTGGATAAGGAGCTTCAAAGTGATTCTCCATAGCTTGGTTCACAATAGAAAAATCATTCATATCTGTAATGTAGATAGTTAATTTAACAATATCGGACAGACCAGCATTTGCAGCTTTACATATTGCGGTTAGATTTTTAATTACTTGTTCGGCCTGCTCTTCTATTGAGGAGTTCATTAGATCGCCAGAGACAGGACACAAGGCTACCTGACCCGAAATAAATAAAAAACTACCTGATTTAACAGCTTGAGAGTATGGACCAATAGCTTTTGGAGCATCTTCAGTAAAAATTATTTCTTTAGCCATAATATCGTTCTCTTTTAAGTTGTTTGATGTTGTTGAAAGGTAAATTGTACATAATAAAAAATGGTTTCGTTCTATTATTTATCATTAATGATTCTTGAACAGCTAGCTGTGAATTTTTTTGATCTTACCTTGGACATAATTCTTTTGAGCTCATCAAGGCTTTCAATATTTACTTCCAATGTGAACTCAGAAAATTTTTGATCGACTGCCTTGGTATTTACTTGCTCGATATTAATTCCTGCCTTTGCAAATATAGACACAATATCTGATAAAACACCTATTTTATTTTCAGTAGTAATTTTAAGCATTACTAGGTATAAATGAGATTTTTTAGAGGCCTCCCAATAAGCAGAGAAGTACCTTGGATCTTTATTGATATATGGGGATACTTGTTTACATCTTTGATGATGAACCACAATACCTCTTTCTGTATCTGAGTGTGCAATGACTGGATCGCCTTGGATGGGATGACAGCATTTAGCAAATACTACTGAAACACCTTCAATATGATTGTCGATAATAGGAACGGTCCTATTTTCTATTAATTCTTTTTCTTTTCTAATCTGCAGCCCTGAATAAAACCTTTCAGCAACAATATTTCCAGTTCTCTTTCCTGATCCTAGGTCGATTAGTAGTTTATTTAGAGTAGTGACTCCTATTGAATTGAGAACTCTTTTCAAAGTGCTCCCCCTATAATCCTCAAGTGATTTTCCTGATCTTTTTAACTCTGATTCAAGCATTAACTTTCCTGCTTTCCTAGCAGAAGAATTTTTTTGATTTCTTAGCCTAGATCTAATTCCGCTTCTTGCTTTGCTAGTTACAACAAAGTTTAACCATGCAGGGTCTGCATCTACTGGATAGTCAGATGTTATTATTTCCACCGTTTGGCCACTCTCAAGCTCAACATTAAGAGGTGCCTCTCTTCTGTTGACCTTACATCCTACAATACTATTTCCAAGCCCTGTATGAACCTCATAAGCAAAATCAATAGGAGTTGCACCAGTTTTAATGGAATACACATGACCCTTTGGTGAAAATAAATAGACCTCATTTGGTTCCAAGTCTTTTTTGATTGATTCTGCAAACTCAATTGAGCTTGTTGATTTTTTTTGAAGATCTATTAAGCCTGATAGCCATTTACTCGCTCGCAACTCTGGACCTCTTTTGCCATCATTTACCTTATAGCTCCAATGAGCAGCAATACCCATGTTGGCAGTTGCCCACATACTCCTTGTTTGTATTTGTACCTCAATTGGAAAGGCATTTAAAGCTAACAAACTTGTATGAAGAGCCTGATAACCATTAGTTTTAGGTATAGCTATATAGTCTTTAAACTTATTTTCAATAGGTGCGAAATAATTGTGAATTATTCCAAGAGCCCTATAACAATCATCCACGTTATCGACTAGTATACGGAACCCATAAACATCCAAAATTTCAGAAAATGGTTTATGCTTTTTCTTAATTTTATTATAGATACTATAAATATTTTTTTCTCTGCCCTTTACCGCGGCATTTTCTATACTATTTGTCTTTAAATGGCTTTTTAGCTCTTTTCTAATTTTTTCTACGATCTTTTTCCTGCCTCCGCTTGAACTATCTATGGCATTTTCTAACATCTGAGCTCTCATCGGATGCATGCATTTGAAAGACAAGTCTTCAAGTTCTGCTCTGAGATCTTGCATGCCAATTCTTAATGCTAAAGGGCCATAAACCTCTAACGTCTCTTTCGATTTTTGAATCTGTTTAAATCTTGGCATATGCTCAATCGTTCTCATGTTATGAAGCCGATCACAAAGCTTAACAAGTATGACTCTTACATCATTAGCCATTGCTAAAGCCATTTTTTGTAAGTTATTAGCGTTAGTCTCGGCCTTGTTCTGCATATCAAGTTTGCCTAGCTTGCTCACACCATCAATAATATTGGCAACATCTTCACCAAAATACTTAGATAGATTATTTTTTTGAACGTTACAATCCTCAAGTACATCATGCATCAGAGCAGCACATATTGAATCTGGGCCAACTTTAAGCCCTAGCATAATTTGAGTTACTGCAACTGGGTGAGTTATATAGTCTGAGCCATCTTTTCTTTTTTGGCCCTGGTGAGCATAAAAAGCAAATGTATAGGCTTTTTGAATTTTTTTAATGTCCTTGTAAGACAAATAAGATTTAGCTTCTTTATAAATAGATACAGGAAGTTTTATAACCTCTGTATCTGTAAAATTTATTAACGCGTTATTGGGTAGAGCTGCTTCAGTCAAATTAGCCCTCCAAATTATTTAGCCAGTAGTTTGTGTTTCTTCATTTCCTGGTGTTGAAAATTCATCAAGCAATACGTCTTCCTCTAAAGTTCTATCTAAAGTTTCTTTATCTAAAAGACCAGCTTCGATTTCTCTTAATGCTACAAGAGTTGGCTTATCATTATCCCATTCAACAAGAGGGTCTCTACTTGTGGTAGCAAGCTGACGAGCTCTTTTTGAGGCCATGATTATTAGATCAAACCTACTTGGTATTATTTGTAAACAATCCTCTACTGTAATTCTAGCCATATAATTTCTCCTGGGTCAGCTATTCTAATTGTTATTTACTTATTAAGACAGTAATTCTTGCAAGATCTTTGTACTTTTTTCTGTATCAATATCTTTGGAACTATCATCAAAGATAATAGATACAAGACTTTTAAGTGCATCATCGAACTCATCGTTAAGGACTCTAAAATCAAAATTATTTGCATATTTCAATTCATGTCTTGCATTTTCAAGTCTGGTTTCTATAACATCCTGAGAATCTAGTCCTCTTATATTTAGTCTATTTTTAAGCTCTTCTATACTCGGAGGGATAATAAATATGGATGTATTATCAATACTTGCTTCTTGTATCTGCTCAAACCCTTGAACATCGATATCAAGAATAATATTAATGCCTTTATCAATTCTTTCATTTATATATGACCTTAGAGTTCCGTATTGGTAGTTATGAACCAATGCACACTCAACAAAGTCATCTTTTGATTTTAAAGTATTGAATTTTTCATCAGAAATAAAGAAATAATCTTTAGCATTACTTTCACCCTCTCTTGGTTTTCTTGTTGTCGCAGAAATGGAGAGCTCAATATTGTTGTTATTATTAATAATAGCCTTTATAAGTGACGATTTTCCAGCACCAGATGGTGCAGAAATTACTATTAATTTTCCTTTTTTATTATTCAATGTTTTGTGCCTGCTCACGCATCTCTTCAATTGAGAGCTTCATCTCTAATGCTATCTGTTTATATAAAGGCTCATCAAGTTTTACAGATAGGGTACTAGTTTCCCTAAATAACTCCTGAAGGACAAAATCAATTTTTTTTCCACTCGTTACTTTTGATCCTAACTCTTGTTTTAAAGAATTGGTATGAAAGATTATTCTTTCTATCTCTTCTGCAACGTCATGCTTTAATACGAGTAGAGCAACCTCCTGTTCTAGGCGGCTCATGTCGAGAGTTAATGATAGATTTGAAATCTTGCTATTTAAATTATCATATCTCTTTTTTGTTAGCTTTTTATTAGAGCCTGATAGGCTTAAAGCATTCTTCTCTATTTTATTAATTTTTTGAAGAAATAATTTTTCAATTTTAGCTCCTTCTAACGCTCTATCATCTAGAAGGTTTTTTAAAGATTCTTTAAAAACTTTTTTGACTAAATTTAATTTAATATTTGTGACTTGCTCAACATTTATTATTCCAGGCATGTCCTTCACATCAGAAAAGCTTAAATCCTCTGATTTGATATGCTTAATATTTTTTATTGTTTTTATTAAATTATCTAATGATGAATTGTTAACTAGAAACTTATTTTCTGAAGGGAACTTTAGCTTGAATCTAATATCAACACTTCCACGTCTTATTTTTTTTGATGTGATATCTCTTACATGAACATCTAGTTCACTAGGAAGGTCATTTGGTTTTGTAGAAATTTCAAGAAACCTGTGGTTTACAGTCTTAATCTCACAATAAATTTCGATTTTTGAATCTAGATATCTCGAAGAGCCGAAGCCTGTCATGCTTTTAGTCATTGTGTTATTGTATTTCTCTTGGGGTTATAGTTCTAGGATTAATCATCAAAAGTAAAGCCCAATTTTTTCAATTTGATATTTGATATGCACTTACTAGACCCTTCTACTTCTTTATCTTCAGAGCAATGAATAATATTAGTATTTGAGCCGCTCTTGGGCTTGCTTATAAAAAAATCTATTATTTTTGCTGCATTGTTTCTGTGCAGTCTATTAAAAGGTAATTTGTCTGAACTTGTATCATATAGTCCTGAAAATCTAAGAATAATTAAATTATCTTTGAAATAATCTATGAGCATTGATTCGTATTCTTTTATGATATTGCCTCTAAAGTCATTGGGAATTGCAAGGTCATTTTCTGTTAATTTACCCTTTTGGTTAGATCCAAACACCCTGGTTGAAGAAATAGAAATGAATTTTTTAAACTCTAATAGTGGAAGTGATTTTTGAATATTTTTTAGTGCGGTTATAAACCCATCAAGATAGCCTTTTTCAGACATTTCACTTGGCTTTGGTATAAATATGATAGCTTCAAAAGATAGATCTTGAACTGGCATAGCTTCTCCAGAAAGCCAGTCCCAAGAATAATGTGTAATGCTCTCTTCCACGACCAGAGATCTGCTCAGAGCATATAAATTGTACTGTTTGTTGATACGGGCACTTAATCTATGGCCAATATCTCCATAGCCTATTATTAGGATATTTTTTTTCACGATTTAATTTAACATATGATCCAGAGGATTAACTCTGGATCATAAGAATTTGAAAGTACTTTTATATACTTAGAAGAGGCGCTATAACCAAACTAACAATAGCCATAACATTAATCAAAATATTCATTGCTGGTCCTGAGGTATCCTTGAATGGATCTCCAACAGTATCACCAACAACAACAGCTGAATGAGTATCAGATCCTTTGCCACCAAGATTTCCCTTTTCAACATACTTTTTAGCGTTATCCCATGCTCCACCAGCATTAGCCATCATTAGTGCTAAAGAAACACAACCTAGCAATCCACCAGCAAGCATTCCGCCTAAAGCTTCTGCTCCAAGAACAAATCCAACTACAGCAGGCATGCCAACTGCAATAACACCCGGTACCATCATTTTTTTCAATGACGCTTGAGTTGCTATTTCAACACATCTTTCAGAATCTGGGTCGGCTGTTCCTTCCATCAAGCCATCGATTTCTTTGAACTGTCTTCTAATTTCATTAATCATTTCAAAAGCAGCGTCACCCACAGCCTTCATAGTTATAGATGCGATAGCAAATGGAATACATCCACCAATAAACATTCCAACAAGAACGATCGGTTTTGTTAATGCTAAAGAGAACTCAGGGTTGTTTAAAGATACAACAGCAGAGAAAGCAGAAATAATTGCAAGAGCAGCTAAAGCGGCAGCTCCAATAGCAAAACCTTTTCCAATCGCTGCAGTTGTGTTACCAAGCTCATCTAATGAGTCAGTAATATCTCTAACCTCTTTGCCCATTCCAGACATTTCTGCAATTCCGCCTGCATTATCTGCAACTGGACCATATGCATCAATTGCCATAGTAATACCTACAGTAGATAGCATTCCAACAGCTGCTATACCTACGCCATAAACACCCGAAAGACCTGTAGAAACAAAAATTATTGAAGCTAGAATTAAAATTGGTATTACAACAGACTCCATCCCAACGGCTAAACCAGAAATCATTACTGTGGCAGGACCTGTTTCTCCAGATTCCGCAATACTTCTTACAGGCTTCTTCTCAGAATCTGTATAGTATTCCGTTATCAATCCAATTAAAACTCCTCCAACTGCACCAGCAATAACACACCACCAAACAGCGGTTGCTACACCTGGAAGAGAGCTTATTACAAACCATGCAAAAATTATAAACACGATTGGTGCTAAAAAAGTACCTGATCTAAGAGCATTTGCAGGCTTTATTGATGATAAAAGCTTAACTAATATTATTCCTAGTATTGAAGCTACCAAGCCAACAGACGCCAATAACAAAGGAAGCATCATCATATCTTGAGATCCTAAAGTATATGCTATAGCAATAGAAGCGATCATAGATCCGCAGTATGATTCAAAAATATCAGACCCCATTCCAGCTACGTCTCCAACGTTATCACCAACATTATCAGCAATCACACCAGGGTTTCTTGGATCATCTTCAGGTATCCCAGCTTCAATTTTGCCAACTAAATCGGCACCAACATCAGCACTTTTTGTGAATATGCCGCCGCCAACTCTTGAGAATAAGGCAACAACAGAAGCACCCATTCCAAAGCCTTCTAATGCATGAACATGACCATCACTAAAAAAGTAATACAATCCACCTAGACCAATAAGCCCAAGAGATGCTACACATAGGCCCATTACTGAACCGCCATAAAAAGATACTGATAAGGCAGCTGCAGCACCATCCTGCTGAGCAGCAGTTGCTGTTCTTACATTTGCTTTAGTAGCTGCGTACATACCAATGAAACCGGCAAGAGATGAAGCTGCTGCACCAGTAATAACTGCAATTGCAGAGTGAATACCAAGACCTAGATATACTAATACGACTAGAACACTCATGAAGGCTAGTAAGTATTTGTACTCTGTTTTCATAAAAGCTAGCGCGCCATTATGTATTTGATCACCAATTTTTTTTACTTTGTCTTGGCCATCAGGATATTTCATTACAAGTCTATACACTATAAGTGCAGCAACCATGCCAACTAGACCTAGTAATGGTGGAATTAATAAAACATTCATATGGAACCCCTTTTTAAAAAGGGCATTCTATCAAATTATTATAAAAAAGACGTATTTAAATACTATTTATTATAAATATTTTTATCTAGCAACCCTTCAGAATTTGCAACGATACAAGCAACTGCGGCATCACCAGTTACATTTACAGATGTTCTTAACATATCAAGAATTCTGTCTACTGCCAATATAATCCCAATTGCTTCTAAGGGAAGACCAAACTGTTGGAGAATTATTACTAATGTTATTGTCCCGGCAGAAGGTACTGCCGCTGTCCCAATTGAAGTTACAACTGCCAAAATAACAACTTGAACATACTGGATAAGTGACAGATCAATACCAGACATTTGAGCAATAAATATTGTTGCCATTCCTTGCATGATTGCGGTTCCATCCATATTTATTGTCGCTCCGACAGGAATTACAAAAGATGCAACATTCTTATTAACACCTAGATTGTCTTGAACTGTTTTTAAAGTTACAGGAATAGTTGCTGCGCTTGATGAGGTTGAAAATGCAAAAATTGCAACTTCTCTCATTTTCTTAAAGAAAGTAAATAGACTTAGATTGGTAAACATTTTCAGTATTAAAGAATAGGTAACAAAAGCATGTATAAACAAAACTAATATCAATAAAGTTACATACTTAAAAGCTTCTTGGAAAATATCAAGCCCATCAGCAATAACGAACTTTCCTATTAAACAAAATACACCTATTGGAGCAAACGAGATAATCATAATTACAAGCTGCATAAATACAGTATTAAGCTTTTCAAAAGACTCACTAAAGTTATTAGTTAAGTGGTTGGTTTTATTTAGAGCTAATCCAAATAAGATACTAAAAAATACAACTGCTAGCATTTGATTATTTGCCATAGCTTCAATAATATTTGAAGGAAATATATCTAAAATAGTTTCATAGATACCCTGGCCTTGTGGAAGCTTATCCGGAGGAGAAACATTAGATGAGTATCCTGAGCCTGGTTTAAAAATAGAACCAATGATCAAAGATAGAGTAACTGCGATGGCTGTTGTTGATAAGTATAGTGAAACTGTTTTTAAGGTTATGTTTCCAAGGCTCGTCATATTTGTAAGAGATGAAATCCCAGAAACAAGGGAAAAGAAAACCAAAGGCACGATAAGGAGTTTCAGGAGATTAACAAAAATAGAGCTACCTAAATTAAAAACATAAATTTCAATGAATTCCTTCAGTCTTAATGGAAGGAAATTAGAATAATAAAGAATGGCACCTAAAACAAAACCAACCAGCATTCCAAGGAGGATGTTCCTAGTCAAATTTTTTGGTGCATCAATCATTAGATTTCTATCATATCAAAGTCTTCCTTGCCAACACCACATTCTGGACATAACCAATCATCAGGTACGTCTTCCCATTTAGTTCCAGGCTCAATTCCATCATCTGGCCAACCAAGTTCCTCGTCGTAAATTAGACCACACACGATGCATTCCCACTTTTTTAATTCCATAATTTAATAAACGTTATAAATATTAATAAAAAACTTCCGAGTATAATATCAGATTTATAAAACATAACTATGCAGCTCAATCAAATATCATCTTGGAAAAAATATGACAATATTAATAATGATGTACAAAATGAGTTTGTAAAATCTTGGCTGCTTGAGCTAGGTCCAATTACAAAAAGAATTAGTGAAAAGAAAAATTTTAGTCTTGAGCTACTAAAAGATGATGTAGGGGAGGTAGAAATTCAAGATCAGAGATTTATTGATTCTTTAGCTAAAGAGTTTAAGGTTAGAGAAGTCCTGCTTTATGGAGATAAGATACCATTAGTTTTTGCTAGGACCATTATCCCTCTCCTAACAATAGAAAAAGGACTTGCTGAGCTTGGTAAGCTTGGCACAAGGCCACTTGGAGATATTTTGTTTGAAAAAAAAATATTTAAAAAAGAAGAATCAGCTTATGCATCATTTGAGTTACAACAAGATATTTTTTGGGGAAGAAAAATAAAGTATTCAGTAAATGGGCAACCTTTCTCTGTCATGGAAGTTTTTCTTTTTAAGAATGAAATCTAAGATATTAAATTTCATCAAGCTAGCTAGACTAGACAAGCCAATCGGTATTTATCTTTTGTTATGGCCTTCCTTGCTTGGCCTTCTTCTTGGAGCAATTTCAGAGGGATATATTGATTTTGAAAATATACTTATCGTTTTAGTAGGCTCAGTTTTAGTAAGGTCTTGCGGATGTGTCATTAACGATATTAGCGATCGCAATTTTGATAAAGTTGTTGAAAGAACAAAAGAAAGACCCCTTGCGTCAGGGAATATTTCACTTAAAGAAGCTTGGATATTTTTTATAATATTATCTATAGCTTCATTTTGCTTATTATTACTAACCCCGCTGCTGACATTAAAAATTGCACTATTTGTTTCTCTTCTAATTATTTTATACCCCTTGTCTAAAAGATTCTTAAAAGCTCCTCAACTTATACTAGGCATAACATTTGGTTCTGGATCGGTAATCTCATACTCACTTCAATCTGAAAGTTTTTCGTTATCAATTATTATCTTATATTTTGGTCTTGTGGCTTGGATCGTAAGCTTTGATAGCTTCTATGCGCTTGAGGATATTGATGATGATAAGAAAATTGGCATAAACTCAACTCCAATCCTCTGGGGGGGTAAAACAATATTTATTGCCAATGCCTTGCATCTTATCTTTTATGCGTCACTTTTATTAATTGCTTATTTAAATGAATTTTCTATTTTCTTTTTACTCACTATGGGAATATTGTTAATTCTTTTTTACTTCCAAAACCGGTTAGCAAAGAAAGAACTTTACCTGGATGCATTCAAGACAAATAACTATATTGGCTTGTTTGCAGTTCTTGGTTTTACTGCAGAAATATTTTTTATATAAGCAATGACCATAAAAAATAAATTTTTAAATAGTATTTCTGATATACCTATTAATGATTTTAAAGAAAACTTAAATGGATATAGATCTCCATTTATGTCATATGAATTTTTAGATGCGCTTGAAAGAAGTGGCTCTGTCAATGCCTCGACTGGATGGCAGCCTTTTCATTTTGCCTCTTTTGATAAAAACAAATTGAACAGCTTTATGCCTTTGTATCTTAAAAATAATAGTCAAGGCGAATTTATTTTTGACCATCAGTGGTCTTACGCACTTAATAGAGCAAATAGGAACTATTACCCAAAACTTTTAAGCGCGATTCCCTTCACGCCCTGCGAAACTAAAAAAATCATAACAAAGCATACTAGCAATCAAGACCACTGTATTGATATAACCAAAGAATTGATGGAAGAAAAAAATATTGAAACCTGGCATATTCTTTTTCCTAATCAGGATTTTGGAGAGCACCTGCTTTCTCAAGGTTTTATAAAAAGAAATGGTTATAGGTTCGTTTGGAATAATAAAAAATATGATGAATTTGATGACTATCTAAATATTTTTACATCCAGGCAAAGAAAAAATATAAAAACTGAAAGAAAAAAGATTAGGGAACTTGGCATTACCTTTATTACAAAGGACTCTAATACAATTACTGAAAATGATTGGGATGAGTTTTATCTTTTTTATAAAAATACATATACAGATCGAATGCAGGCTCCATATTTAAATAATGATTTCTTTAAGCTCGTTCATAAACATAAAAACACCTTAAAGCCAGTAATTTTTTTTGCTGAATATGAAAATAAAAAAATTGCAGGCTCGCTCTGCTTTCAAGGTGAAAATACACTTTATGGGAGGCACTGGGGCTCATTTGATAATATAGATAATCTTCATTTTGAATGCTGTTACTATCAAGGAATAGATTACTGTATTAAAAATAATATTCAGTTTTTTGATCCAGGTGTTCAGGGGGAACATAAGATAAGACGAGGCTTTGAGCCACGAGCTTGTGACTCTTATCACTTTATCCTTAAAAAAGATTTTAGGGATGCTATAAAAAAGTTTTGCTATGAAGAAAGTAAATCTATCGAAAATTACTTACAAGCGTGTCAAGAATATACACCTATAAAAAAAGAATATAGAATTTAGTAATGATTAAAACGCTTCCTATTACATCACATCACTTGGCAATTTGTGAGGGGAACTTTTTACGATTAAAGAAGCTTTTGAATGAATTCAAAGAAAGCCGATATGAGTTTGAAGCTATAAATCCTGACCTTTCATCTTCAGCAATTAGTTTTAAAGTGCTTGATAGAACTAAGCACACCCTTCTGGTTGAAGCCAAGCAAAACGATGACCATCCTGAGGAAATTAATAGCTTTATCTTAAAAATCCAAATTAGTATTGATGCTCAATTGGCTGAAGTTCTTGAGTATCAGGGAGAAAAATCACTTCCATTTTATTACAAAGCATCAAAAGCACACTCATTAGATGAGAAGGCCCAACAAAATAGGTTTTTAACAGAGTGGCTAGAAAGTATTTTTATATCTGGCATTGCCTCAAAAAAGAGTTTGCAGAAAATTATTGATAATGAATAAGACCATTCTTTATTTTCATGGATTTAAATCCTCATCTAATTCAAAAAAAGCTCATAATCTAAAAAAATTTATTACTAATAGCTCTAAAAATACATCAATAATTATTCCTGATCTCAATGATGGGTTTCATAAGGCCGATGCGCAAATAAATAATTTAATTAAAAGCTGTGAAACAGATCTTGTCTTTATGGGGAGTTCCCTTGGAGGATATTATGCATTGTATTATGCGCAGATACTTTCAGCCAAAGCAGTTTTGATAAACCCAGCAATTCCTCCATTGATTGGTTTTGACAAAAACCTTGGAGAAAATGAAAATTATTCTACTGGAAATAAATTTACAATAAGTGAGGAAGATATCTCCTTTCTTAAAAGTCTGAGTCATAAAAAGCTATTACACCCTAACAAGGTAATGGTTTTGGTTGAATCTGGGGATGAGATCTTGGCATTTGATAAAACAATTGCATATTTTAATGGCGCCCATATTGATATTACATTCGGCGGAGACCACTCTTATCAATCATTGCCAAATAAGTTTATAAAGATTAAAAAATTCCTATCTTTATCTTAAAAGCATTTTATAAGTGCAAATCAATCTTTAATGTTCTAAAATAGTGCATAATAAACTCTTTTATAGTGCAAATATCAATTTTATAATGGCATAGGAATTGCTTTAGTTAAGATAGGTTTAAAAAAATTTAGGAGAAACAATGTCAATAAACTATAAAACATACGAATACATATGGCTTGATGGATATGAGCCAGAGTCCTCAATGAGGAGTAAAGTTAAAGCAACAGATGCGGATACTCCGCCTGATTGGTCTTTTGATGGATCATCTACACAGCAAGCTGAAGGCGGAAGCTCTGATTGTTTGTTGATACCTGTTCAAACTTATGCAAATGACAATGGTCATGATATTGTGATGACTCAAGTTCAATCAGCTGACCATACAACACATCCATCAAACTTTAGAGCTGCAGCAGAAGCAGTGGTTACTGATGAGTGGTGGTTTGGTTTTGAACAAGAATTCTTCTTTACAGACCCAGAGACAGGCGATCCTTTGGGATGGGAAAAAGGCGAGCCAAAAGCTCAAGGTGATTACTATTGTGGAGTTGGAGCTGGCAATGTAGTTGGAAGAGAAATTTCTGATATACATTTACAAGCTTGCCTTGATTTGGGAATAACACTTACTGGAACTAACGCTGAAGTGGCACTTGGTCAATGGGAATATCAATGTTTAGGAAAAGGTATTAAAGCTGCTGATGATCTATGGGTAAGTAGATATCTTCTATATAAAATTGCTGAAGAATTTGGTGTCGGCGTTAACATTCACCCTAAACCAAAAACTGGAGATTGGAATGGTTCAGGCATGCATACAAACTTCTCAAATGAAGAGATGAGAACAAATGGAAGTGAGGAGTTATTTAACTCAATGTGTGACAAACTCGGCGCGGTACACAAAGAAGGTATTGATGCATACGGATCTGATAATGATATGAGATTAACTGGGCTGCATGAAACCCAGAGCATTGATCAGTTTTCATATGGCGTAAGTGATAGGGGTGCTAGTATAAGAATACCTGTTTACACAGTTGAGCATAACTGGAACGGGTATTTAGAAGACAGAAGACCTGCATCTAACGCAGATCCATACAAGATCCTATCCCATATTGTAGGGACATTAACAAAATAATTAATATATCTTAGCTCCTTGAAAGAGGAGCTAAGCTTTAAATGGCTGATATCAATACTATAAAAAATACTCTATTAAATCAGCTTGCTTCTGAGATTATTGTTTTAGATAAAGATTTAAATCTAGTCTGGATGAATGATTCTGCAACAAGTAATGGCTGGATCTTCAATAATACGAAAACAAGCCTAATTACTGATCAGCTTGGTGATAAAACATCTATAGAACTAACAAAACTCCTCATAGATTGCGCCACCTCAGGAGCATCTGTAACTAAAAGAGGTTTTAAGCTTTCGACATTATCAGAGAAAAATAGAATAGTTGATCTAACTGTAAGTTGGTCGGGGAATGACAATGTTTTAATAATGGAATTATTCTGTATCGATAACCTTAATAAAATTATCGACTCATCAAAAATTTTTTCTACACAAAAAATAGCAGCAAATCTTGCAAGAACTTTAGCTCATGAAGTTAAAAATCCACTATCTGGAATTAAGGGTAGCGCTCAAATACTTTCATCAAAATTAAGTGATGACTTCTCTAAAAAATTCCTAAAAATAATAATAGATGAAACTGAGAGATTGAATAATATAGTTACAAAAATATTAACGCCTCCCAAAAAACCTAAACTAGAACTTTTTAATATTCATTCCGCATTAGAGAAAGTATTTGCCTTGTCTCAAGTTGATAAAGACGGCAGTTTAATTTTAAAGAGGGACTATGATCCAAGTATTCCAGAAATATATGGTGACGAAGATTTATTTATTCAGGCAATATTAAATATTGTAAAGAATGCTCAGCAGGCTCTATTGCTAACGACTAACCCAGTTATAACAATTAAATCACGAGTTTCATACAGTCAACCAATTAATGGGAATCTTCACCCAACTCTTTGCGAGGTTAGTATTATCGATAATGGACCAGGCATACCAACTGATATTCAAGAACAAGTATTTTTTCCAATGGTTTCCTCTAAAGAACATGGTTCTGGTCTAGGGCTTTCAATTTCTCAAGATATTATTAGGATTCATGGAGGAGCAATTACTTTTAAAACCAAATCTGGAGAAACTGCTTTTTCAATACAAATTCCAATCAAGCTAAATACAGAGGTCCAAAGTGCATAAAGTATGGGTTGCTGATGATGACAATGCAATTAGAATTGTTTTAGATGAAAGCCTCTCTTCTGCTGGCTTTGATGTAAAAACATTTTCTTCTGGTGATGACGTAGTCACTCAATTAAAAATTGAAGAGCCTGATCTAATATTAACTGATGTGCAGATGCCAGGAATGCTTGGCTATGATCTTCTTAAGCATATAAATGATAATCATGAAAACATTCCTGTGATCATCATGACTGCATTTACTGATATGCAAGCTGCTGTTGATTCTTATGGAGGTGGGGCTTTTGAATATATCCCTAAACCCTTTGATCTCGACGAGGCTACCCAAATAATTAATAGGGCTTTAGAAAAAAAACCAGCGACCAAAGGACTTAAGACAAAGCCAACAACTGACATAATAGGTGAGTCTGCTTCAATGCAGAATGTTTTTAGAGCAATTGGTAAGCTCTCAAATACAAATGCAACTGTTTTGGTTCAAGGCGAGTCAGGAACAGGAAAAGAATTAATAGCCAAATCTCTTCATAAAAATAGTCCTAGAAATGATATGCCTTTTATTGCATTAAATATGGCAGACATTCCTAAAGAACTTGTTGAGTCAGAATTATTTGGCCATGAAAAAGGAGCTTTTACAGGAGCTGTTGAGAAGAGAATTGGTAGGTTTGAGCAAGCAAATGGCGGCACTTTATTTCTAGATGAGATCGGAGACATGCCACTAGATTCTCAAACAAGACTTTTAAGAGTTTTATCAAATAAAGAATTTTATAGAGTGGGTGGTGATAAGCCTATTAAAGTTGATGTAAGGATAATTGCTGCAACACATCAAAATTTAAATAATCTAGTTTCACAAAAGTCTTTTAGAGAGGATCTTTTTTACAGGCTAAATGTAATTAAAATAGATGTACCTCCTCTCAGAGATCGAAAGGAAGATATTGGAGCTCTTACTAAATACTTTCTAAAGAATCACTCCGACTCATTGGATGAGGAGTTAAGGGTTCTTTCTCCCGAGGTAATGGATGTTATCGCTAACTACAATTGGCCAGGAAATGTAAGGCAACTTGAAAATATCTGTTACTGGCTTGCACTTATGACTCCAACTCAAAATGTAAAAATCCAAGATCTCCCATCGGAAATAAAGGACCATGAGGCCGAGGAGCCCACATCTGATTCTTGGGAAGATCGTTTTAATTCATGGGTTAAAAATATTGCATCATCTGTAGATAAAGACTTAATGGGGATTGCTAATAAAAAATTAGACAAAATTATTATAAGAGCAGCACTAGATAAAACTAATGGAAGAAAAAATGAAGCAGCTATTTTGCTTGGGTTAGGAAGAAATACTCTTTCAAAGAAAATGAAGGATCTTGGTATCTAAACTAAAGGAAGGTTGGACTGTCTCCACTCTCCAATGCCGCCTTTTAATATCAAAATATCATTAAGCCCTTCTTTATTGAGGATTTCTCCAGCATTACCAGATTGGCTGCCCATCTCACAAACAAGAACGATAGATTTATCAGAATTCTGAAGTTTATAGGTACTATTTTCTAAAGTATTAAAAGGAATATTAATAGCGCCAGTAATATGGCCCTTTTCAAAATCATCAGAAGGTCTCAAATCAACCAGAAGCATATTATCTGCGTTAGCAAGAGCGGTTAATTCTTGACATGATATTCTCTTGCCGCCCTTTTGAGCATTGGATCTAATCAATAAGATTATGGCTATAAATAATGGTACAGAAAGATAGTAATGATCTATTAGAAATAAAGTAATATTAACCATTGGAGTATTATCTATTAAAATAAAACAAAATTCTTCAAAATATATAAAAATGAAAAAAAGAAATCTTATACTCGTAAGACATGGGCAGAGTGAGTGGAATGCAAAAAATTTATTTACTGGCTGGAAAGATCCTGATCTAACAAATCTTGGGTTAAATGAAGCAAGTAATGCTGGAGCTCTCATCAAAGAAACTCAGATTGAGTTTGATGAAATGTTTACTTCTAACTTGGGTAGAGCACAAAGAACAGGTGCAATAATTTTAGATTTATTAGCGCAGACCAATATCCTAATAACTAAAAATGAAGCATTAAATGAAAGGAATTATGGAAGTTTGGCAGGTCTAAATAAAGATGATGCTAGAAAAAAATGGGGAGAAGAACAGGTACATATATGGAGGAGATCATTTGATATACCGCCACCTGATGGAGAGAGTCTAAAAAATACAGCTGAAAGAGTTTTACCTTACTTTAATCAGCAAATTATGCCCAAGATTATTGATGGAAATAATATATTAATAGCAGCTCATGGAAACTCATTAAGAGCATTAATAATGCAGTTGGATGGAATATCACAAGAAGATATCGTAAACCTTGAAATACCTACAGGAGCTCCAATTCATTACTCTTTCAATAATGATGGTTCTATTATTAAAAAAGACAATCTCTATGAATGAGCAAAATCATACAAGTTAAAGATCGGTTATCTGATCTTGTCATTGAGTGGTATAGGTCTCATGGAAGAGAAGGATTGCCTTGGAGAAAGAATATTACTCCATATAAAATTTGGATTTCTGAAATTATGCTTCAGCAAACTCAAGTTAAAACTGTAATTCCTTACTATCTTAGGTTTATAAAAACATACCCTACTTTTAATTCTTTAATTTTAGCCAGTGAGGACCAGATCATCGCTCTTTGGTCCGGGCTGGGTTTCTATAGAAGAGCAAAAAATATTTATAATGCTAAGGAGCAGATAAAGAATTCATTTAATAAAAAATTTCCTGATAACTTTGATGATCTGATGTCTCTTCCTGGTATTGGTGAATCAACCGCAGGGGCAATAATGTCTATTGCATATAACAAATCATATCCAATCCTAGATGCAAACGTTAAAAGAGTTCTTGGCAGATACTCAAATGTTACTAAAGAATCTGCTTCAAAAAAAAATAAGGTTTTGTGGGAGATATCAAGAAAGGAGACTCCAGTAAATAATGTATTTGACTATACACAGGGGGTTATGGATCTTGGTTCGACTATATGCAAGCCAAAAGACCCACTTTGCGCACAATGCCCTATAGCCTCTATATGTGATTCTGCATTTACGATAATTGCTGATAGTTCTAAAAAAGAAAAAATAAAAAAAGATAAGTCACAAGTAAATATTAACTTTACTCTTGCTCATACAGATAATGAATACCTTCTCTTTAAGAGGAATGAAAAAACATTTTGGGAAGGATTATGGCTTCCATCTGAACAACCAAAAATACATAAAATTTTTAAAAAGAAATCTTGCGGTGAAGTTCATATAAACAGAAAACACAAATTAACTCATTTAGATTTAAATATGAGTATCACACTATTAAGATATAATAATTCTTTTGATATTAACTCAAATAGCGAATATCGCTGGGTAAAAAAAATTGATATTAACAATGTTGGTATGCCGGCGCCAATTAAAAAAATAATTTTAGAAATATGACAGATACAGTTTTTTGTAAAAAATTTAAGGAAGAGCTGCCAGCACTTAAGATACCACCAATGCCAGGACAGAAAGGACAAGATCTTTTGTTATCGATCTCACAAAAGGCATGGGATGAATGGAAATCGCATCAAACAACCCTTATTAATGAAAAGAGGTTGGATATGTCTAATGCAGATAGCAGATTGTGGCTGATGAACCAAATGGATAAGTACTTTAATAATGAGGATTATGAAAAAGCTTCCGGTTTTAAGGCCTTAGATTAAAAAAATAGCCGTTTTTTAAAGTGATTTAGAGCCCTTCTTTTTGATTTACAAAATAAAAAAAATAGAGTCTAATTTATTAAGATAGTTTAATAATGAGGATTAGATTTGACTAATAAAACGAACTCTAAATTTCCTACAGAAGCTGATATAGTCATTGTAGGAGTGGGTGGGATAGTTGGCTCAATGCTTGCTTACTGGCTTGCTGATCTTGGCCAAAAAAATATTGTTGGCTTAGAAAAATCTTCTGTCATTCCATCTGATATAGCATCCACTGCTCACGCATCAGACTTTGTTTACAATACAACCCATGACAAGCTGGGATGTTGGACAACTGAATTCAGTAGAAAGTTTTATGAAGATAATGGCTTCTTTTTAAAAAAAGGAGGTCTCGAGATTTGTAGAAAAGATGATGATGCTCGATGGGAAGAGCTCAAAAGAAAGGTAGCATCAGGCAAAGCCTTTGGTACAAACGTTAGGTTAATATCTGCCTCCGAAGCTAAAGAAAAATTTCCATTGTTAGAAGAAGAATCTATAAGAGGTGCTATGTGGGATCCAGATGCTGGTCTAGTTACACCCCGATCACAAGATGTAGTTAGTTTTGCTGTAGAAACTGCAAAAGATAAAGGCGCTCTTAAGACATTTACTGACACACCAGCAATTGACTTTGAAATTGAAAATGGAAAAGTTGTTGGGGTAAAAACCGATAAAGGAATAATCAAAACTACTAAAGTTGTTATTGCATCAGGTATATGGGGGCCATTGATGGGGAAAAAAGCTGGAGTTCCTATTCCACTAATGCCTTTAGAACATCCTTTGCTATTTTTTGGACCATTGCCTGAAGCGCAAGGTGCTGAAGATTTTTTAGTTTATCCACTTTTAAGAGATCAAGGGAATTCTGCATATGTAAGGGATACTGGGAGACTGCATGGCGGAATGCTTGAGTGGGGTTTTTATGAAGATAAGAATCCAAGACTGGTTGATCCAGAGGACATTGGTAACCCAGAAAAAACAATGGGATCAGATTCTATGCGCTATCTAGATCTTGAAGAGGTTGCAGAGCCTCTAGAAAAGGCTTTCGAAACAACGCCTATTCTAAATGAGCTCGGATGGGATGAAAAAAGTTCTTTCAATGGGCTTCTATCAGTTACTCCAGATGCGGGATCTTTAATAGGCGAAAGCCCAGAGGTTAGAGGTTTTTGGCTATGTGAGGCTGTCTGGGTAAAAGATGGCCCAGGATGCGCAAGGCTTTGCGCTGAATCAATGGTTCTTGGTAAGACTCAAGTAGATATGCATGCATTTGATATAGCAAGATTCTATCCTGAACAAAAAGAAAAAGAATTTGTTAAAAGTAGAGTCTATGAGAACTCTCAAACCGTATACACCCCTGCTGTTCATCCAAGAGAGCCTTACATTAGTGAAAGGGAAAAATTTGTCAGTCCTTTCTATAAAAGAGAGAAGGAGCTTGGTGGCCACTTTGATAATGAGGTAGCAAGATGGGAGCGAGCATTGGCTTATGAGAGCAACAGAGATAAGCTTGAAGAGTATTTAGCAGATATTCCTGTCAGAGGAAATGAATGGGATCGACGCCATGTGCCTTATGAGCTTGCCAATGCTGAGCACTTAGCCATGAGTGATTCGGTGGGGATGATTAACCTTTCTCATTTTCCCATTATGGATATCGAAGGTCCAGATGCAGAGCAAATGCTAGAGTATCTTTCAGTTGCTAAAGTTGGTGGGAATACTCCTATTGGGAAAGTAGTTTATACAAACTTTCTTGATGAAGATGGTGGTGTTCATGCTGATTTAACAATTTCTCGTCTTGGAGATAATAAATACAGAATAGTAACTGGTGGCGCAGATGGAAACAGAGACTGGGTTCTTTTGAGAAACTATCGCGATGATAATGGTTTAAATGCAGATATCAGAATACGTACTCATGAAGTTGCAACACTAGGGTTATGGGGTCCTCAAGCAGAAGCTGCTTTGGGTAATTTTATTGATCCAAATGAAATTACTTTAGAAAACTTCCCTTTTGTAACTGCAAAAAATTTAACTCTAAGTTTGTCTGGAGGTAAAAAAATTGAAGTCTGGGCAGCTCGAATATCTTATGTGGGAGAAAATGGCTGGGAGATTTATTTAAATAATAATAGCGAGGAAGGTTTAGCTCTTTATGACTCTTTACTTGAAGTGGGTGTGGTTCCTGTTGGTATAGAAACCTATGCTAATAGCAGACGTCTTGAAAAAAGCTTTAGGCTTCAGGGCGCAGATCTTGAAACGGAATACAATGCTTGTGAAGCAGCAATTCAAAGACCTCTAGTAAAAGAAGCTGATTTTCATGGTAAAGCTGCATACCTTAAACACAGAGAGGAAGAGCCTTGCGCCCTTCTATGTACTATGACTGTTGATGATTTATGCGTTTCAGGAAAAGCAAGATATCCTGTTGGCATTGCACCAATTATTGATCCAGATACCGGCAATGTCCCTTTGGACAGCAAAGGAAGAAGGTCATACACAACGGGGATGTCGTATTGTCCTTCTATAAAAGAATTCGTTGTCATGGGTTATTTGCCTAAAGAGATTGCTCAAGAAGGCAAAAAGCTTTTAATAGAATACTTTAATGAGGATGGCGACGGCTTGTACCCCATTACAGTAAAGATAGTTGGCAAGGGATCACTTTATGACCCAAGTAATGAAAAGGTAAGAACTTAAATAATTAAAAATTTAATCTTAATGACATTGCGTGAAATCTTTTCTATAATCCAGTTTCACTAAGGCCTGATAGCTCAGTCGGTAGAGCAAAGGATTGAAAATCCTTGTGTCGGTAGTTCGATTCTACCTCAGGCCACCATTCAATTAATTGTTCTTTAGCTTTACAGGTAACTCCTGAATGGCATGCACAAAATTATTTGGTGCAACCTTCCAATCTCCTGTTACTTTGTAATCTGGAAACCTAGATAAAAATTGTGAGAAGAATTCTCTTAGTTGCATTAACGCCACCGGCTTACCTAAACATGTATGTCTACCAATTCCGAAAGCAAGGTGCTTGTCTGCATTATTTCTTAAAATATTAAAATCATCTGGACGGTCAAAAATATCAGGATCTCTATTAGCTGCTCCGTACCAAAGGGCAATCTTTTCATAGGGCCCTATTTTTTGCCCACCGATCTCTGTCTCCTCTAAAGATGTTCTTCTCATATGAATTACTGGGGATACGTAACGAACGGTCTCATTTATTAAGCCTGTAATATTTTCAGAATCCTCTAAAACTAATTTCTTTTGATAAGGATTATCATTGAGTAATTTAATGCCGCCACTCATCGTATTTCTAGTTGTATCGTTTCCTGCAAATATAATTAAGAGCCAAGAACCATCGAGAAACTCCGGTGATAATTCCTCTCCTTCTATTTGGGCATTGGCGATAGCGCTAAGTAAATCATTTTTTGGATTTTCTCTTTTTTGGTTGAGAATATATCTACCATAATCAAACATTTCCTCAATCATATTATTAAACATATCAATAAGTGCGGGATCGGGCGTGGTATCGGTAACCCCTCCTTCATTTTGTTTAATCTGTTCTAAAGTAAAATACTGAGCCAATTCTAGAAATTCCATCCATTCAACTAATTTCTGTCTATCTGATTCAGGAATTCCAAGAATTTCAGAAAGTGTATATATGGGTAATTGTTGGGAAAGCTCCTTAACTAAATTAAATTCATTTAGCTTTTCAGCGTTATCTAAAAGCTGAGTAACTTTTATAGAAACCTTACTCTGCAGCTCACTTACGAAATTTGGTTTAAAAAAAGGCATATGCTCTTTTCTTAAATTTAAATGCATTTCTCCATCAAGGTTCAACATATGATCTATAGTTGATTTAAATAATTTAGGATGCCTATTCTCCTCAGACCCTAATGTTAATAAAGTACCAGTGGAATACTGAGAGGAGAAAATTTGAGGATTCATGGAAACTTTTTTAATATCTTCATATTTTGTAAGAACCCAATATCCTGGCTCAGGATCGCTCAACATAGGAGGATGAAAGAAAACGGGAGCATTTTCTCTTAGCTCTTTGTATAAATCAAAGGGCTGGCCTTTTGTAAAAAGGTCTAAATCATTAAGAAATCCAGACGGCTTGTGTGTAAAACTTTTTTCGAAAGCAGGGCCATTAATTCTGTTATTAATTATTTTAGATGAAAGATTAAAATTTTTAGTCATATTTTATTCTACTATTTTTAACTCATAATTGTTTTATATTATAAAAGTCTGTATTAATCTATTTGAGAGGTCTAAGGAATTTATTAACAAAAAATAAGATGAATGATGTAAAAGGATATTGTCGGTCTGATTTTATTGAAATACAGAATATATTTTCTGATTCAATTACATCTGGTCATGAAACAGGCGCCTCTATTGCCATTGAGCATAAAGGCGAAATGATTGTCGATCTTTATGGTGGCTACAAAAATGCTGCAAAAGATATTCCATGGGAAAAAGATACTCTTGTAAATGTTTTTTCAGTTACAAAAGGAGTTACAGCTGCTTGCGTCGCAATGCTTATTGATCAAGGAAAATTGGATATTCACTCTAAAGTATCTGACTACTGGCCAGAATATGGGTGTAATGGCAAAGAGAATACAAAAGTTGTAGATTTTTTATGCCACAGATCAAATAACTTTGGTTTTAGGGATGGAATACCCATGGGCAGTTGGCAGAACTGGGATGTTTTCACTCAAGCGCTAGCTGAACAAGAACCATTTGGCGAGCCGGGGTCTTCTCAAGGATATCATGCAGTTACATATGGGTGGCTTGTCGGTGAAATTATTAAAAGAGTTGATGGAAGAGATGTTGGAACATTTTTTAAAGAAGAGATCTCAGACCCACTTAATATTAATTTTAAAATTGGTTTATCAGATGAGGATATGATTAATTGTGCAGATATGATTCTTCTTGAAGATGACAGAATCAAAGGACTGCCCTTCTCTAAAATTAAATATATTCCAGATTTCCTTCTCCCAAAACAGTTTATAAACTTTAAAAAATTTCTAATAGATGGGAATTTCAAAATTGCCTTTCAGAGAAGAGAGGGAGAAACTAAAAATTACGTGAACTCAGCTGATTGGAGAAAAGCTCAAATACCCTCTGCAAATGGACATGGTACATCTGAAGGGCTAGCAAAATTTTATGGAATTCTTAGTATGGGGTGTGAGCGAAACGGGTATTCATTAATGTCACCAGATACATTGCATAATGCTTTTCAGCCATACTCAAGAGGACCTGATTCGGTTCTCTTTGGTTCAGATATAACTTTTGGTCTTGGTTTTGAGCTTGCAAGCAAAAAATTACTTAAAGTGAATTTTGCTCCGAGGTTTATGGGCTCAATGTTTGGTCATGCTGGGATGGGCGGAGCTGTAGCATTTGGTGATGTTGATAAAAAAATAGGGTTCTCTTTTATTTGTAACGAAATGCACGCATCAAAAGATTTATATAAAACAGCTAATTTGTTGATTGATTCTTTATATTCAAAGCTTTAATCTTTTTTTAAAGAATAACATTATTTAAAAGGTACTCATTATGATTTCTGATTTACAAAAACCAATAGCTTCAGGTTTTGGACAAAAAACTGAACCTAACGAAATACTCAGAGGAATAAGCTTGGATGGTAAAACTATTATTGTTACAGGCGGCTATTCAGGTATAGGTTTAGAAACAACAAGGGCGTTAAAAAATGCTGGAGCGCGAGTTATTATTCCTGCTAAAAGAGTTGATGTAGCAATCAATCAGCTTGATGGTATTGTAGATAAAAAAGATATAGTTGAAATGGATTTAGGCGATCTAAACTCAGTTCAGAAATTTGTAGATTCTTTTAATGAGCAGAATATTACTCTCGACATTCTTATAAATAATGCAGGTATTATGGCCTGTCCTGAAACAAGAATTAACCAAATGTGGGAGAGTCAATTTGCAATTAACCAAATTGGCCATTTCCTACTAACAAATGGATTAATGGATTCTATGAAAAAATCTAACGATTCCAGACTAGTGAGTCTGTCTTCTTCTGCGCACTCTATTTCTGGAATAATTTGGGACGATATACATTTTAAGAGTAACCCATATGATAAGTGGATAGCTTATGGGCAATCCAAAACAGCGTCCTCCCTATTAGCAATCGAATTTAATAAGCGTATGAAAGATCATGGCGGTAAAGGTTTTGCGGTCCACCCTGGGGGGATAATCACACCGCTGCAACGCCATCTTCAGAATGAAGAAATGGTTGCATTCGGGTGGACGAACGAAGATGGAAGCCTGTCTGATTTTGCACAAAAACACTTTAAAACTCCAACACAAGGAGCGTCAACTTCGCTATGGTGTGCAACTAGCCCAGTGCTGAATGAGATTGATGGAGTGTTTTGTGAGAACTGCAACGTTGCAGAAAGAAAAGCAAACCTAGATGAATCAATGTTGCGTTATTTTGGAGTTGCAGATTGGGCAATTGATACTGATGAAGCTGCTAAGTTATGGGATAAAACCGGGGTTATGCTATCTCAGTAATTCCTTGTTAGTCTTGCAAGCCCTTCTTCCAAGAGAATATTGAAAAAGGTATTGTGCATAAGTATATTAAGGCCAAAATATTTAGCGTATGCCAAGGCAAGTTAATCATACTTAAGATAATAATTAAAAAAATAAATAAAAAGCCAAGTTTTACTTTCCAATGAGATAAAATCACTTAAAAAGAAATACAGCTAATTCTTATGAATCAAACTTTAACTTTATACCCAATGTGCAAACCATTTAATCATGGGTTCATTGAAAGAGATGGTCATCAAATATACTACGAACAATGTGGCAATCCTGATGGCAAGCCAGCAGTTTTTCTTCATGGTGGTCCTGGTGGTGGAGGCAGCACTCAAGTAAGAAGATTCTTTAATCCTGAAATATATCGCATAATAATTTTTGATCAAAGAGGTTGTGGAAGGAGCACTCCTCACGGACTGCTTGAAAATAATACAACCTGGGATTTGGTTGAGGATATTGAAGAGCTTAAAAAAATGCTAAACATTGAAAAATGGTTGGTGTTTGGTGGGTCTTGGGGCAGCACTTTATCTCTCGCGTATTCTCAGACTTATCCTGATTCTGTGAGTGAAATGGTTCTAAGAGGAATTTTTATGCTTAGAGAAAAGGAGCTTAGCTGGTTTTACCAAAATGGCGCTAGTAATATCTATCCTGAAGCATGGCAATATTTCCTTGAGCCTATTCAGGAAGAAGATCGAGGAGATCTAATATCTGCATATCATAAAATCTTTAATGGCGATGATGAGAATAAAAAATTAGAGGCAGCTATAGCATGGTCAAGATGGGAAGGTTCTACAAGCAGTTTGGCTTATAAACCAGAAATGGCGGATAGTTTTTCAGATCCTAAATTTGCTCTTGCATTTGCCCTTATTGAAAACCATTACTTTGTTAACAAAGGATTTCTTGAGCATGAGAATCAATTAATAGATTCTGGAATAGACATTATTCGTTCAATCCCAACGATTATAGTTCAAGGAAGATATGACATAGTTTGCCCCATGACTA
>ERZ887830.70-NODE-70-length-70559-cov-20.334818_pt1 | contig 70559 bp, 64 predicted proteins | sample MGYA00521101_ERZ887830 | MGnify/ENA primary metagenome ERZ887830 (study PRJEB32303, sample SAMEA104408592) | aquatic metagenome | biome: Marine water; feature: Pelagic; material: water | place: Baltic Sea | collected 2014-06-05T16:38:00 | depth 1,762 m ... | reverse complement strand
GCTTTAGATTTTCAATGAAAAACAAGGAATGTCGAACCAGTAAATTGAACATTTTGTTCGACTTAACCAGTTCTTTTTCAAAAACTTACGACACTAAAAAAGAAAAGACCCAAACACAAAAGGTACTTGAGTCTCATTTAGTAGCGGGAGCAGGACTCGAACCTGCGACCTTTGGGTTATGAGCCCAACGAGCTACCTACTGCTCTATCCCGCGATGTGAGGCGCAAAATTACAACATTTAATATTTCTAGCAAAAACAATCGAGCATTAAAATTCCGAATTGTACCTTTGCTGAATGCATAAAGCTGGATATGTTAACATTATAGGGAATCCGAACGTAGGAAAGTCTACGCTCATGAATGCTTTTGTGGGTGAAAAACTCTCAATCATTACCTCTAAAGCTCAAACCACTCGCCATCGCATCCTCGGAATTGTGAATGGAGATGATTTTCAAGCTGTATTTTCAGACACTCCTGGAATCATTAAGCCGGCCTATCAATTGCAAAATTCTATGATGGATTTTGTTAAAAATGCCTTTGAAGATGCCGATGTACTCATTTATATGATTGAAATTGGCGAAAAGGCACTCAAAGACCCCCATTTTTTTAAAAAAATAACCACCACTCAACAACCGGTTCTTTTGGTAATTAACAAAATCGATACCGCCGATCAAGAAAACCTCGAACTTCAAGTGGACTATTGGAAAGAGCAAGTCTCCAATGCTGAGGTTTGGTGCATTTCTGCCACCGAAAAATTTCAAGTATCAGAGCTTTTCAATCGAATTGTAGAATTATTACCACAAAATCCGCCGTATTTTCCCAAAGATCAATTGACAGACAAGCCCGAACGTTTTTTTGTCAATGAAAATATTCGAGAAAAAATACTACTCAATTACAGCAAAGAAATTCCCTATGCTGTGGAAATTGAAACCGAATCTTTTGAAGAAACCCCTTCCTTAATTCGTATTCGTTCCAATATCATGGTCGAGCGTTCTACTCAAAAAGGAATCATTATCGGTCACAAAGGAGCGGCTCTAAAAAAAGTAGGAATTCAAGCCCGAAAAGACCTAGAAGCTTTTTTTGGAAAACAAGTACATATTGAATTGTATGTTAAAGTAAACAAAGACTGGCGCTCCAATATTCAACAACTCAAACGCTTTGGGTATCACCAAAAGTAATTCCATTAATTAGCAGATTAAACCGTATTTTTGAACCAAATTTCTAGAACCCATGAGTGCCATTGTTGCTATTGTAGGACGCCCTAATGTTGGAAAATCAACACTATTTAATCGCTTGATTCAGCGACGGGAAGCCATTGTTGATGCTGTTAGCGGAGTTACCCGCGATCGCCATTATGGAAAATCCGACTGGAACGGCGTTGCATTTTCGGTAGTTGACACAGGGGGATATGTTTTGGGAGGTGACGATAGTTTTGAAAAGGAAATTGATAAGCAGGTCGAGATTGCTGTTGAAGAGGCCGATATAATAATTTTTGTGGTCGACGTCGAAACAGGCATCACCTTAATGGATGAAGATGTTGCTCGCCTATTGCATCGTTCAAACAAACCTATTTTATTGGCTATTAATAAAGTGGACAATGCCCAGCGGGTAGCCGATACGGTTGAGTTTTTTGCTTTAGGAATTGAAAAAACACACCATATTTCTGCCGTCAACGGAAGCGGAACTGGAGAGTTGTTAGACGACTTGGTTCTTATGATGCCTAAACAACCTGAAGTTTCTGATACTGAACTACCCCGATTTGCGGTTGTTGGTAGACCTAACGCTGGAAAATCATCTTTTATCAATGCACTGATTGGAGAAGACAGATACATTGTAACCGATCAGGCAGGAACTACGCGCGATAGTATTGACACCACCTACAATCGATTTGGATTTGAATTCAATCTTGTCGATACGGCAGGGATTCGACGAAAAGCCAAAGTAAAGGAAGACATAGAATTTTATTCGGTAATGCGAGCACTAAGAACCATCGAATACGCAGATGTGTGCATGCTCGTATTTGATGCCACAAGAACCTTTGACTCTCAAGTCAAAAATATCTTTTGGCTAGCCGCTCGCAATCACAAAGGGATTGTTATTTTGGTTAACAAATGGGATTTGGTCGATAAAAAACTTGCAAGCACTAAAGAATTTGAACAAACCATCCGTAAAGAGCTGGAACCCTTTACTGATGTTCCTATTGTTTTTATTTCAACCTTAACAAAACAACGAATTTTTAAGGCAATTGAAACCTCTGTTGAAACCTATCAAAGAAGAGAAAAAAGAATTCCAACACGAAAACTTAACGATGTAATGTTGGCTGTCATTGAGAAAAATCCGCCTCCTGCTTACAAAGGTAAATACGTTAAAATCAAGTTTTGCACTCAATTACACACCCATTACCCTCAATTTGCTTTTTTCTGTAATCTTCCGCAATACATTAGAGAACCTTACAAACGGTTTTTAGAAAACAAACTTCGTGAAGCGTTTGATTTTGAAGGGGTTCCCGTTGATATTTTCCTACGAAAAAAATAAATTTAAGAAAGCTCGTCCTTTAGCTTTTCAAGTACGGACTTTATTTTTTCCAAGCGTCGAACTGTTTTAAGCGTTGCATTTTCACCATGTTCAAGATAGCTTTTAGCACCTTCTAGTGTAAATCCTTTTTCTTTTACCAAGTGATAAATTGTACGCAAATGCTCAACATCTTTGGCACTAAAACGACGCGTCCCCTTGGCGTTTTTTTTGGGCTTAAGGATATCAAATTCCTTTTCCCAATAGCGAATTAGCGATGTTTTAACATCTAAAAACGCAGCAAGTTCTCCTATACTATAGTATAACTTTTCGGGAAGTAGTTGGGTTTTCATTAATCCAACGATTGATTTTCAATACTAGATAGTGCTAACAACTCATCATACTCTGATGCAGTCAAATTTCCATTGTAAAAATGAATAGGGTTGACTTGTACTCCATCTTTAAATACTTCGTAATGAAGGTGAGGGGCTTTGGATCTGCCGGTGCTTCCTACATACCCAATGATCTCTCCGCGCTCAACTTTTTGACCACGGCGCACGTTATAATTGTTTAAATGACCATACAAGGTTGTATAGCCAAACCCATGATCAATTCGGATGTGCTTTCCGTATCCTGAAGATCGACTGTCTGCACGAGTTACAACACCATCACTAGGAGCGTAAATAGGGGTGTTTCGTTTGGCAGAAAAGTCCATTCCTTTGTGTTTTTTTCTTTTTTTGGTAAACGGATCGGTGCGGTACCCAAATCCAGAAGCCATACGAATTACATCTTCATTTTTAATGGGCTGTATGGAGGGAATAGCTAGCAACAGGGCTTCTTTATCTTTGGCCAATCGATATATCTCATCCAACGATTTGGACTGAACGACCAATTGTTTCGATATGATATCCAATCGGCGAGTGGTTTCAATAACCAAGCTCGAATTGTTATAGCCCTCTAGGTCTTGGTAGCGATTAACCCCTCCAAAACCTGCCTTACGAACATCATCCGGGATTGGATTAGTTTCAAAAATAATTCGGTAAATGTTGTTGTCACGTCCTTGTAAGTTGGCCAACACGCTCTCCACCTGATCCATTTTTTTATCCAATAGCTCAAATTGTAACTTGTAATTTTCCAACTCGCGAGCTTGCGCCAATTCAGTCGGAGTATTGATAATGGGAGAATTGATCAGCAACAACAATACCAGTACTCCAAAGAAAAAAGACGCCAATAGAAAAGCCATAAAATTTCTGACTTTTTTTACGTTACTAGATTCTACTTTTCGATAAGAAAGGCTTTCCGAATCGAAATAATACTTTGCCTTTGACATTAGTTAAAATGTGTTATTTTTACACAATCTTATTTTGTTGACACCCAATTCATTCTCGGGCGCTTTACAAATATAAAAAAATGTTTTTTAGTAAGACCAATACGAACAATCGATTCCAATTTTTATGAAATCCCAAGAGGTACGCAAACAATTTTTAGCTTTTTTTGAATCCAAAAAACATCAAGTGGTTGCCTCAGCTCCAATGGTAATTAAAAACGATCCTACATTGATGTTTACCAATGCAGGGATGAACCAATTCAAAGAGTACTTTTTGGGCAATAAAAAACCCAAAAGGGTTCGAGTTTGTGATACCCAAAAATGCTTACGAGTTTCGGGTAAGCACAACGACCTCGAAGAAGTCGGTATGGACACCTATCACCATACGATGTTTGAAATGTTGGGAAACTGGAGTTTTGGAGATTATTTCAAAAAAGAAGCCATTGAATGGGCTTGGGAATTGCTGACAGAAGTCTTTAAAATAGATAAAGATTCGTTGTACGTTACAGTTTTTGAAGGAGATGCATCCGACGGACTTTCTCTGGATCAAGAAGCCTATGACTATTGGAAATCCATTGTACCCCAAGATCGTATCTTGATGGGTAATAAAAATGATAATTTCTGGGAAATGGGTGATCAAGGTCCTTGCGGTCCATGTTCAGAAATCCATGTCGATATTCGCTCTGAAGCCGATAGAAAAGCAATTTCTGGCGCAACCCTCGTTAATAAAGACCATCCTCAAGTCGTCGAAATTTGGAACTTGGTTTTTATGGAGTTCAACCGAAAAGCCAATGGAAGCCTCGAAAAACTTCCTGCACAACACGTTGATACCGGAATGGGATTCGAACGATTGTGCATGGTACTCCAAGGAGTTCAATCCAACTACGACACTGATGTTTTTACACCTTTAATTCGCGAAGTCGAAACCATTACCCACCACCGATATGGTGAGGATGAAAAAGTCAATATTGCCATTCGTGCAATTTCCGATCATATTCGTGCTGTTGCTTTTTCAATTGCCGACGGTCAACTCCCTAGCAATACCGGCGCTGGGTACGTAATCCGAAGAATATTGCGAAGAGCAATTCGATACGGATTTACCTTTTTGAATCAAAAACAACCGTTTATATACAAACTAGTTCCTACACTCACTCAACAACTCAAAGAAACCTTTCCTGAGCTTCAAGCCCAAGGAAATTTAATCATCAATGTGATCAAAGAAGAGGAACAATCCTTTTTGAAAACACTGGATCAAGGATTGGTACTTTTAGAAAATGTCATTGCATCCATTCAAGGGAACACCTTGTCGGGAGACAAAGCATTTGAATTGTATGATACTTACGGATTTCCTATCGATTTGACGGCTTTGATTTTACGCGAAAGAGGAATTGAGCTAGACGAGGCTGGTTTTGAAGTTGCTATGAACAAACAAAAAGAACGTTCTCGCGCAGCAACCGAAACCACAACCGACGACTGGGTAGTGCTCGCAGAGGACAATGAAGAGGAATTTGTGGGTTATGATATTTTATCGACCCCTGTGAAAATAACCCGATATCGAAAAGTAAATTCTAAGAAAAGTGGTGTTCTTTTCCAGTTGGTATTCAATCTAACTCCTTTTTATCCCGAGGGTGGAGGTCAGGTGGGTGATAAAGGATATTTGGAAGCTTCCAATGGCGATGTGATTTATATCATTGACACCAAAAAGGAAAATAATCTGATTGTCCATTACACCAAAAACTTACCCAAAAACCCAAAAAACATCTTCCAAGCTGTTGTTGATAAAAAACAACGTGGGGCTACTGCAAGCAACCACTCTGCAACGCATTTGCTTCATCAAGCCTTACGAGCTGTATTGGGCGACCATGTCGAACAAAAAGGATCGATGGTTCATAGCGGTTATTTCCGATTTGACTTTTCCCATTTTTCAAAATTAAGTAGCGACGAATTGTTGCAAGTGGAACAATTTATCAATGCAAGAATTCGCGAACAATTGCCTTTGGAAGAAAAAAGAAATACGCCCTATGCAAAAGCCATTGATGAGGGTGCTGTTGCTTTGTTTGGAGAAAAATACGGAGATACGGTCCGCACCATTCGATTTGGGAAATCTATGGAATTGTGTGGAGGTACACACGTTTCCAATACATCCGAGCTTTGGCACTGTATCATTACTTCAGAAAGCGCTATTGCCTCTGGAGTTCGTCGAATTGAAGCTATTACTGGTGAGGCAGCTAAAAAACATTTTCATTCACAATCCAAAGTACTCGATAAGATTCAGTTGTTATTGCAAAATACGAAAGATCCCGAAAAAGCAGTGGGCGATTTGCAAAGTGAAAATAACATACTTAAAAAACAACTGGAATCGGTCACCAAAACTTTAGCCAAAGCACTACAGGCGCAATTGACCCCACAATTAGAAGCTCATAACCACATCCAGTTTTTGGCAACTCAAGTGCCTTTGGACGCAAATGGTATGAAAGATTTAGCGTTTGGCTTGGGTGAAGAACACAATAACTTGTTTTTGGTTTTGGGAACTGTTCAAAACAACAAGCCAATGCTAGCGTGTTATATCTCAAAAGAATTAGTTGCTTCTTCCGATTTGAATGCAGGAAATGTAGTCCGTGAATTAGGAAAATACATCCAAGGAGGTGGAGGTGGTCAACCCTTTTTCGCAACAGCTGGAGGTAAAAATGTAGCCGGGCTCAAAGAGGCTCTTTCGATGGCCAAAAAATACACTGAAAATTAGTTACTGACTTCCGGTTGAGGAGGGTAGGCTTCCATAATTTGATTGACAAAATCTTGGATTCGAGTGTCCCTGTTTTTTGAAAACTCACTCAAATAACCCACACCTTTCCCTTGCCAAACAAGACTTTTTGTGTTAGCATCAATAACATCAATGTACAAAACACCTTCGGTTGTGCTTTGAACTCTGTTGCCGTAATACCCCCCATAAAATGGACTCCAACCCCACCCAAAACCATAGTACGCAAAGGGATCTTGGTGAATCGAAATATTTTTATGTGAATCCGTAGCAATATTGATTAGAATATCTGGATTTTCGGAAGCAGAAAACCCTTTAACAGACAACGCATTTTCAATAGATTTCAGAATGCGTTTTTTATCCAAGTCATTGATTTCGACTTTATCAATGCCTTGCTTTAGAAAAGCATAGGTTTTGTAGGAAGTAAAATGGGCTTCTTTATCATAATCGGAAGCCACACGAATTGATTGACAAGAATTCAAAACAAATAACAACAAAATAGGAATAAAAAAGGATGCTTTCATAAAAAGTTATTTTACAACAATCATGCCATTTCAAGGATTATATCCATAAGGACAATGCCTGCAATTACTTTCACAGCAGTATCCTCTTTTCAAATGATATTGCTTAGTAAACACTTTGTACCCTTCAGGAGATAAGTAAAAATCTCCCTCCTCTAAAGGAAGCATCTTTTTAAAGATTGACATGACTTTTTTTGTAAAGATAATAAATCATGCGAATTTATAAGCGAGGAAATAAGTACCTTGCTGATGATTTTACAAACACCCAATGTTTTCTCAACAACCAAAAATAGAAAATCAAAGACTCAACCACCCTGTGTTTGATCGCTATGGATTTGAGGTTCATGTGAAACGGGAAGATCTAATTCATCCTCAAATTTCAGGAAACAAATACAGAAAACTCAAATACAATTTGTCCGAAGCTCAATCCCAAAACCACCATACACTTTTGACTTTTGGAGGAGCCTATTCCAACCATTTGGCGGCTACTGCAGCTGCAGGAAAAAAAATGGGATTTAAAACCATAGGACTTGTTTGCGGTGAAGAATTATCCGCAAAATTTTGGCAAAATCCTACCTTGGCGTACTGTGCTTCTCAAAACATGCAACTGGAATTTATTTCCAGACAATCGTATCGTTTAAAGCACACATCCGAGTGGTTGGAAAACATAGACAACCAATATGGACGTGTTTATGTGCTTCCTGAAGGAGGAACCAATGCCCTAGCAGTAAAGGGTTGCGAAGAAATTCTAACACCACAAGATGCTTTTTTTGATGTGATTTGTTGCCCTGTAGGAACTGGCGGAACTTTAGCGGGCTTAATCAATAGCTCCAGTCCACACCAACATGTCATAGGATTTTCGGCACTAAAAGGTACTGACATCCAAGAAGAGATTCGTAAATTTGCATCCAACAATCGTTGGTCTCTCGAATCGGATGATCGCTTTGGCGGTTATGCCAAAATAAATTCAATTTTGGTTACATTTATCAACCAATATTTTGATCAAACAGCGATATTGTGGGATCCTATTTATACTGCTAAAATGGTATTTGGATTGATTGAAAAAATGAAAACAAACCAATGGAAACACGGAAAGAAAATACTACTAATTCATACAGGAGGACTTCAAAGCATTTCCGGAATGAATCAATGGCTTCGCCAAAAAGGATGGCCTTCCATTCATCAGCCTGTCTGATAATTCTTGCGATGAGTTTGTCAATGCTTACAGGCTGTGGTTCCTCAAAAAAAGCTGTTAAAAACACCTCCAAAACCACGCAAAAAACAGAACAAAAAAAGCCTTCAGTTGTCTTAAAGGAGCAACAAAAACTACTTAAAATGAGTAACGAACAACGTCGCCAATGGTACATTAAAACCTACGCGCCGGTTGCTCAAGAAGAAATGAAACGGTATAAAATCCCAGCCAGTATTACCTTGGCTCAAGGAATTCTAGAATCGCAATCGGGGGTGGGTGAATTGGCACTAAAATCCAACAACCACTTTGGAATAAAATGCCATAAAACATGGACAGGTCCCAAAGTATATCACGATGACGATGCTCGAGGCGAGTGTTTTCGCAAATACAAAGATCCACGAACTTCGTTTCGGGATCATTCGTTGTTTTTAGCCAATCGCGATCGCTATGCATCTCTGTTTACACTCAAAACAAAAGATTACAAAGGCTGGGCCAAAGGTCTAAAAAAAGCAGGCTATGCTACCGACCCAAAGTATGCTAACAAATTGATTTCTATCATTGAACGCTACAATTTATCCCGATGGGATCGTGTTAAGTTTTACGACGATTCGCAACAAGCCCTTTCACAAAAGAAAACAATCACACTGCGCCATAAGGTACAATCAGGAGATACATTGTACTCAATATCAAAGCGTTACAATGTTAGTGTAGAGGATTTACAACAAACCAATAATATGTCCAATACAAGCCTACAAATTGGACAAGAACTCATTATAATTCAATAATATGCGATACCAAAGAAGCAGTGCCCTTTTTTTAAAAGCACAACAAGTTTTACCTGGAGGAGTTAATTCTCCCGTAAGGGCGTTTCAAGCTGTTGGCGGAACTCCCATTTTTGTAAACCACGCCAAAGGAGCTTATTTGTTCGATGAAGATGGAAACCGCTATATCGATTATATTGCCTCATGGGGTCCCATGATTTTGGGACATGCTCACCCGCCAGTAATCGAAGCGATTGTCAATAAAGCTCACAAAGGAACGTCTTTTGGAATGCCCACCGAAATCGAAACTACGATTGCGGAGTTGGTCGTTTCTATGGTTCCAAACATAGATAAAATCCGTTTTGTAAATTCTGGCACGGAAGCTTGTATGAGTGCCATTCGATTGGCACGGGGCTTTACGGGCAGAGAAAAAATTATAAAGTTTGCTGGCTGTTATCACGGACATTCCGACGCGTTTTTAATTCAGGCCGGAAGTGGAGCGGTTACTTTTGGAAGCCCAAACAGTCCAGGAGTTACCCAAGGAACAGCAAAAGACACATTGCTGGCATCGTTCAACAATCTAACGCAAGTAGCGCAATTGTTTGAAGCCAACACCAACGAAATTGCAGCAATAATCATTGAGCCTGTTGCTGGGAATATGGGTTGCATTCCTCCCCAAGAGGGTTTTTTACAAGGATTGAGAGATATGTGTAACCAACACGGTGCCCTGTTGGTTTTTGATGAGGTCATGACTGGATTTCGACTTGCTCGTGGAGGTGCTCAGGAGCTTTTAGGCATAGGGGCTGATATTGTTACTTTTGGAAAAGTAATTGGTGGTGGATTGCCCGTGGGAGCATTTGCTGCGCGTACCGAAATTATGGATAATTTGGCTCCAACTGGAAAAGTATATCAAGCGGGAACATTGAGTGGAAACCCCCTTGCGATGGCTGCAGGATTGGCAATGTTGACCGAATTAAACAACCGCCCTGAAATTTTTGACAGCCTGAATCAAAAAACAGCATACTTACACCAAGGAATGGAATCCATTCTTCAAAACGAAGGAATTCCCTACCAAATCAATCGTGTTGGATCTATGATTTCGCTCCATTTTTCAAAAACCCCTGTAACCGATTTTGATAGCGCAGTATTGGGGAATAACGATCAATTCAAATCGTATTTTCATGGAATGCTTGATCATGGAATTTATTTACCTCCTAGTGCATTTGAAAGTTATTTTTTAAACGATGCAATTAGCTACGCTGATTTGGACTTCACCCTTGAGGCTTTGAAAACTGTACTTAAAAATTGGGCATAAAAAAACACTCTTAAGAGTGTTTTTTTATTTTCTTACGAACCTTTTTTTTCGTTTTTCGATGCTTGCGCATTTGAATTTTTTTCCATTTTTGAAACTGATCTTCCGAAAGCGTACTTTTCATTTGATTTTGTAGGGCGAGCTTGCGATCAAGCATCATTTCCATACCTTCTGCACGTTGTTCCTTTGTCAATTTATTTCCATTTTCAATAGAAGCTTTGCGCTTTTGCTTCATTTTTTGATGAAAAAGAATTTCATTCAATTGAATTTTCTCCACCTGAAGTCGTTGGGCTTCAGAAAGGTCCAATGCCAACGCCATTTTTTTCGATTGAAGACGTGCCTGATCCTCAGGAGATAAGTCGCTTTTTCGAGGTTGTGCGTGCATTTGCAAACCCAGAAAGCATAGTAGAATAAAAGAAATTGTTGTTTTCATGTGTTACTATTTTTATGTTGTATGTCCTTAAGACGAATGTATTCTCAAAAGGTTTAACTCACAAAAACTAGGAAGGATCTAATATCTGATCAATTCGATCTACAATATCTTGAAGGTGATAGCGCGTAATTCGATTTTTTGAAGCACTCGATTGATTTGAAATCGTTTGTTTTAAATTGCGAAGTTGTGCACGAACAACGGCCCTTATGTCTGACTGACTGACTTGAACACGGGTTTGGTTTGAGTAGCGACGCATTAACGGACTTACCGCTTCTTGGCTTTCGGTCATTAAGTATTCCAAACGATCCAAATAGGCGCGTTGCAAATTGCGTCGATACGGATCAATGTTTTCTTGTGAATACAGCTCGCTCCAAATCCCTCTGCGTAAATCGGTCATCATTTGGGTCAGACTGTAAGCTTTGTTTCCGTGCAGGGCTTCGTTTTCAATCATTCGCCCCATACGACCAAAATCCAATATATTGTTGAGTGTTCGTACTTGATTGACTCGAATTCTGTCCACAGTTCCATCGAATTCAATTTTATTGGAAAGATTTGTATCGATCAACCAATAAGGAGTTTTAAACAATTCTTCTTGAATAAATTTCAAACATGCTTGTTGATATGCTCGATCGACATGGGTATAAACAGCCCCTTCTTGGTCATAGGTTTTGTAGTATTCGTAAACTCCTCCAATGTTTGAGCTCACATGCCCCATATAGCGATTGAATTGAGAAAGCACCTGACCGTATAATATTTCAAGATCTTCATAGGTTTTTCCATCTTCGGCTGTCCACTCAATAAGGTTGGGAACAATACGCTTTAGATTTACGATACCGTATTTGCTGGCCTTGATGGCATTATCTCCCAAGTCTTCGGTTTGTGAGCTGGGATCAATAACACCAAACTGCTGCTTCCCAAATCGATACATTGGATCGTTTTGATGTTTCAGAATCCAAGCATCTAAAATAGGTTTTTCATCGTCTGGAGTGTTGGGTTCCAAAATAGGTCGGTATCCCCACCTCACAGCATGTTTGTCGTAAGGCCCAATATTTGGCATTAGTGCAACACCTTCATCTCCTGGCTGAGCGATGTAATTAAAGCGTGCATAGTCCATAATGGAAGGAGCTGTTCCATATTTTTGAGTAAAACTAGCCGATCGTAAGGAGTCTACGGGATAAGCAAAACTACTCCCCATATTGTGGGGCAATCCAATGGTATGCCCGACTTCATGTGCCGATACAAATCGAATCAAACGCCCCATAATTTCGTCTTTAAAAGCAACGCCCTGAGCATCGGGATTGATTGCTGCTGTTTGTACAAAATACCAATTCCGAAGCAACGTCATTACGTTGTGGTACCAATTGATATCGGATTCTAAAATTTCTCCAGAGCGAGGATCGCTTACGTGCGGTCCGTTTGCATTAGGAATTGGTGAGGCCAAATAACGCACAACCGAATACCGAATATCTTCCGGGCTCCAATCCGGATCTTCTTCTTTGCTAGGAGGATCTTTGGCAACAATTGCATTTTTAAAACCCGCTTCTTCAAAAGCAATTTGCCAGTCTTCAATTCCTTGTTTGATATAGGGGATCCATTTTTTGGGAGTCGCCCGATCGATATAATAAACAATTTGTTTTTTGGGTTCTACCAATTCGCCTCTTTGGAATTTCTCGCGATCTTCCTCTTTGACTTCCAATCGCCAGCGATCTAGGTATTTTACAGATTTACTTTCTTGAACGTCCAATCCGTAGTCAGTTTGGCTTCGGGCAAACCAACCCACACGCTGATCAAACATTCGTTTTTTCATCGGCTCTTTGGGCAATAAAATCATCGAATTATTTATTTCCAATGAAATCGATCCTGTACTCGAATTGGATGGAGGGCTGGAAGACTCATAGGTTTTTACTGTTCGAGATTCAATGTTGAGCGGGTAGCTTTTGATACTTTCAATAAAAGAGCGACTTTCATCCAACCGAGTGATTTTATAGGTTTTTCGATTGCTTGCTGGAAATCCAATGGCCTTTACATCGCTTGTAAAAAAACTGGAAACATCAATGACCGTAGCCGTTGAGTCTTTGTTGATTGTTGCAACATCAAAATTATATAAAATCGGTTCGAAATTCGAGTTTACAACCGCTTCGTGAATTGGGAGCGAATCTGCAGCAACCACTTGATACGAAACAACCCGCAGCAGCACTTTGCGATTTTTTCGCTGCCAACGCAATACTTGAGTGTTTTGTTTTCCTCCACCAAAACCAATGCCCGAGGCGGTTTTCGCAATACGAGTGACCATGAGCATTTCGCGGTTAAAAAGCGAATCGGGGATTTCGTAATAAAAATTTTCACCTACTTGGTGGGTGTCAAACAATCCCTTATCGGTTTTGGCCTTTTTGGTAATAACCTCATCGTAGGTTTTTAGGGCATCTTTGTCTTTCTCAGGTTTTTTGACCGTATCAGTAACAACAGGCGGTTTTTTTTTCTTTAGCCATTTTAATTGGGCTTCTACAGGGGTAGAAAATGAAAAAACTAGGACGAGAATCAGTAATTTGTGGGCAAGAGTTTTCATAAGATTGTATTATATCTTTAGAAAGTTAAAAAAAATAAACTACTTGTAGCTAAAAAGCGTCGGAAAAAACACAAACTATTGTAAAATCACAAACAAGCCTTCTTCCGATTTTTCGACCTTAGTAAGGTTATTTTTACTGAGCGACTTTATTGATTTATCCCATTTTTTGTTGGACAAACCACTTTGAGATTTTAAGTCGTTTAACAGCATTTTTTGTTCCTTTTTCAAAATCTCCAAAATCGATTTTTCATCATCGTTTAGGTCAATTGACGGCCCAGTTTGTGTTTCGGGCTTCATTTGAGGAAAAAACAAGACCTCTTGAATCGAGCTGTTATTGGTCAATAGCATCACCAGTCGATCGATTCCAATACCAATTCCTGAGGTAGGAGGCATTCCGTATTCGAGTGCGCGTAAAAAATCTTGATCGATAAACATGGCTTCATCGTCGCCCTTTTCTGAAAGTGCCAACTGATCTTCAAAACGCTTGCGTTGATCAATAGGGTCATTCAATTCCGAATATGCATTGGCAAGTTCTTTTCCGTTGACCATCAATTCGAAGCGTTCGGTGAGCGCCGGATTGTCGCGATGTTCTTTGGTAAGCGGACTCATTTCTTTGGGATAATCGATAATAAAAGTGGGCTGGATGTAGTGATGTTCGCATTTTTCTCCAAAAATCTCATCAATCAATTTTCCAACACCCATCGTATCATCGACTTCTATGCCCATATTTTTTGCAGCCTTTCGCAATGCGTCTTCATCCATTCCCGAAACATCCACTCCGGTATGTTGTTCGATCGCGGATAAAATAGGCACTCTAGGATAGGGTGCTTTGAAATCAATACTGTGATTTCCCACCGTTACTTGAGAACTTTCGTTGCTGTCAACGGCCACTTTTTCGAGCAAAGATTCTGTGGTCTCCATCATCCAATGGTAGTCTTTGTAAGCCACATACAGTTCCATGACGGTAAACTCGGGGTTGTGGGTGCGATCCATCCCTTCGTTTCTAAAATCTTTGGAAAACTCATACACCCCATCAAACCCTCCAACGATCAGCCGTTTGAGATACAATTCGTTGGCAATTCGCAAATACAAGGGAATGTTCAAGGCATTGTGGTGTGTCAAAAAAGGGCGAGCTGCTGCCCCTCCAGGAATGGGTTGCAAAATTGGCGTTTCCACTTCCAAATAATCTTTGGCGTTGAAAAAGTCTCGAATGCTATTGGTGATTTTAGTTCGTTTGACAAAGGTGTCTTTCACTTTTGGATTGACAATCAAATCGACATACCGTTGCCGATATCGTTGCTCGGCATTGTTGAATTCGTCATAAATGTTTCCTTCCGCATCTTGCTTGGGCAACGGAAGCGGTCGCAAGGCTTTGCTCAGCAACGTAAATTTTTTAACCAAAACAGTTTTTACGCCCACTTGGGTCGTAAACAAGGTTCCTTCTACGCCAATAATATCCCCAATATCGAGGAGCTTTTTGTACACATCGTTGTACAAAGTTTTGTCCTCGCCCTCACAAATTTCATCCCGATTGAAATACACCTGAACGCGTCCGTCTTTGTCTTGAAGTTCTGCAAAACTCGCTTTTCCTTGGATTCTTCGCGACATCAATCGACCTGCAATCACAACAGCTGTTTCTTCCGTAAAATCGGTGTGAATTTGTTTGCTGGTATGTGTGACGGGATACAGCGCAGCAGGGTAGGGATTGATTCCCATTGCCTTGAGTTGCACTAGTTTTTCTCTTCGAATTTGTTCCTGTTCCGACAAAACTGACATAGGTATTATTTTAATGCCCCAAATATACGGAATAGAAAGCAAGGTTTGGCTTTCGAATTTGCGAAACCCTGCGATTGTGTATCTTTGTTAAAAATCGAACATTCATTGAGTTTTTTTCGTGTATTATTAGCAATTGTATTTCCTCCTTTGGCGGTTTTGGACAAAGGATGCGGCTCGGTATTGATTGTGTTTTTGTTTACGCTCTGTGCGTGGGTTCCGGGAGTGATTGCCGCCCTGGTTATATTGAACAACCCCGATAACTCATAGCCGGTATGACTGTTTCAGCTGCTCCTATAAAAAATAAAACGGTTTTATTGCAAGACTTGGGTTTGATGGATTACAAAGAAGCCTGGGATTTTCAAGAATCCTTGTTTCAGGAAGTTGTCAAAACCAAAATGAACAACCGCCGTTCGCAGACCCATCAACCGACTCAAAACCATTTGTTGCTCGTCGAACACCCGCATGTATATACGCTGGGCAAGAGCGGTGATATCGACCATTTATTGATCAACAACAAACAGTTGGCCGACAAAAACGCTGCGTTTTATAAAATCAATCGGGGAGGAGACATTACCTATCACGGTCCAGGCCAAATGGTGGTGTATCCTATTTTGGATTTGGATAATTTTTTTACAGACATTCACAAATACCTCCGCTTGCTCGAAGAGGCGGCTATTTTGACTTTGGCAGATTTTGGCATTACGGCAACTCGAAGTACTGGAGAAACAGGCGTTTGGCTCGATGTGGGAACGCCCTTTGCTCGAAAAATTTGCGCATTGGGTGTTAAGGCAAGTCGTTGGGTTACCATGCACGGATTGGCACTCAATATACAACCCGACTTGGGGTATTTTGATCATATTGTACCCTGCGGCATTCAAGGAAAAGCTGTTACCTCAATGGCGGTGGAATGCAACTCGACTACAATGGATACACAAAAGGTTAAAAACCGTTTTGTATCTCATTTCCAAGAATTGTTTGGGGCGCAGTTGGATACAAATTTCTAAAACTCGTACACCAACATCCTATCGGAATCGCCCTGAACGGCAAAACGAACACCGCCTTTTGAGCTAGCAGCTGTCATGCTTACGGCATGGGATCCATACACTGGGAAGTTGGGAAGCAACTGCGCATTGGCATCGTACAGATATACTTTTTTGGCCTGCCGATCGGTGACTGCTACATAGGTTTTGTTGTGAATCACAAAAATCTTGGGAGCCGTATAGGCGCCAAATTCGAGTTCTACGGTTTGGTCGTTGATGGTCAATAAATTTTCAGAAAGCATCGCCAAGGTTTGATTATTGGCATCCATTCTATAAGGCGTTTCGAGAGGCAGCGTGGTTTTATACACCTTGCCTTGCGTACTTATCTGAATCAATTGCTGCTTGGCATCAATGGTGGTAAATCGGTTTTTGTGAACATACACATCGTTTTCAAACAACTGAATGTTTTGCTTGTTTTGAATACGAACGGCTCCTTTTCGGTTCAAAATTTCGAGGGGCGCATTTCGGCTTCCCAATACAATATAGTCTCTGGATCCAATTCGAAAATGCTTGGGTGCAAACAACACAGGTTTTTTTGTTTTTGTTTTTGAAAATCCACGAACGGCTTTCATTTTTTGATCGAACATTCGAACGCGATTGTCCTGGGTCAACAACAAGCGATAATTTCTGTTTCGATCATAATCAAACACAGCCAATGGAAGCGGCGGAGTTCCTTTTTGAAACGATTCGCCAAATCCACGGACTTCTTTTCCATTTCGATCCAATACCAAAAACTCTTTTTCGGTTGTAAAAGCCAGTTGAAGCCTTCCGTTTTTGAACAAATCTATTTGGAAAATCGATCCTTGAACGGCAGCTGAAAGCTGTTTTTTCCAGATCAATTTCCCTTGATGCGAAATCAGGTACAAAGCATGATTTTGATCCTGCACTACCCATTCTTTTTCTTTGGTTCGGTGATTGACTACCGATTGGGGTTGCATCGCAATCGGGGCTTCCAGCGTGTAGCTAAATCGTTGCGAAACCTTTTGCGATTCTTTTGATTTGGGCAAAGCTTTGCGTAGCGAAAAATACAGATGAGCAACTCCTTGTTCCAAGGTTCCCTGCAATATCAAATACGGTGTTTTTGAAAAGTCAGCGGCTTTTAATGGCTTTTGAAGTGCCTCACTGAGTTGAGAAACCAACCGGTTTTGAAACTTGGGTTGAAGCCCCATCAATACAAACGAATTTTCTTCGGGCAATTGTTTTTTTATGGCTGCAAACGAATCGGATTTGTTGAGTGTTGTCCCATTTTGAAAATGAGTGATGATAGATTCTACGGCACTTTTATGGGCACTTGCCACCAAAATATTGTCAATAAATGCAAAATGATTTGAGAAAGAATCCTCAAACAAAGCAACGGATAGGGAATCGTTTGTTAACGATTGCAATTCATAGTCCCGATAGGTTTCTTTGTTAAAATCGAATCGTTGAAGGTGTTGTTTGATACCATCGATGTTCTTAAAGCGAACCGCAAAAGCGGTTGCATTTGCGGAATGAATGGCGGTAATTTCTGTCGCTTCAACCCACAACGAGTCCACTTCCGACAAGCCTTGGTTGCGGGAAATTCGGTAGGTATTTACATTATCAACATATGCATCGTACAAAAACGAGTACGATTGAAAAGCTTCGCTTTGCTCGGGAATCACCGCATCGGTTTCAAAAGCCGTTGGTGGCATATTATTGAGTAAATTGATTTTTCGAGCAAGTGAATCTTGAACAATGGCAGAGCCACTTCCATAGACGCCCTCTGGAGACAATTCTATTTCTAGCAAACTCCAATCCGAAAGCTCGTTAAACAGTAGCGGTGCTGTTGCAAACTTTCCCGCTGCGTAGTTCGAAAAATCTTCGTGAATCATCAGTGAAAAAAAACTGTCGTTTGATTGGTACAGTTTCTCAAAATTATCAGACAACAATTCTCTGTTTTTGGTGCGTGTTCGGATGCTATTTTCTATCAAAAGCTGAGACGGAGAAAGCAGTTGAGCCCCATCGAGGTGAGTTTGAAAAACAACGCTTTCTTTAACCACCATTTTTTCAATCAATTGATTGTTGTAATACATCGAATCTCGCTCCATGGGAGCCAATGTATCAACTTCAAACGGACGAATTAGCACATAAGAAAGTTGATTTTTCCCTACCGAATGATAACTAATCACGGCAGGCGCATGATGGGAATTGGGTAGGTTTTTGGGAAGTAATTCTTTAAAAAAAAGGGAAAGCTCTTCCAAAAAATGAGTGTTGCTCATTTGGCTTTGCACAGAGGCCAAGTCGGAGGTTTTTACAACAACCAACGGATTGGGAGGAATATAATCAATCAGTTCCTTTTTGGAGTGGGGAGCATATTCGCAGGCTACAATCAGTAAAATTCCAATAAGACCAATTTTTATTTTCATCACTTACTATTTATTTTTTAACGACCTTCTTTTTTTGAACAAAAAAACGAGTTCTCAAAGGAGCATATCACGGAATGAGGCAAACCGAATTATAGATTCCGTTTGTACAAAAGTAAGAAACTCAAAACTCAATTTCCAACTGATTGGGTAGCAATTGAAAGCTTTTTCTGTGTTCGCTTGTGGAGCCGTGTTTTCGAATGGCCAATCGGTGTGCTTTTGTGGGGTATCCTTTGTTGTTTTCCCATTGGTAGTGCGGGTATTTTTGAGCTAGCGTTTTCATAAAATCATCTCGATAGGTTTTTGCCAAAACCGATGCGGCTGCAATGTTTAAAAATCGAGCGTCTCCTTTTACCATACATTCGTATGGGATATCCTGGTAGGGTTTGAAACGATTGCCATCCACCAACACAAATTCGGGACGCAAACGGAGTTTGTCTATGGCTTTGTGCATCGCCAAAATGGAAGCATTGAGGATGTTGATTTCGTCAATTTTTTTTGGTTGGATGTGAGCTACACCAAAAGCCAATGCTTCCGCTTCTATAATCGGCCGAAGGAGTTCTCGCTTTTTTTCAGAAAGCTGTTTGGAGTCGTTCAAGAGCGGATGTCGAAAGTCTTTAGGCAATATTACCGCTGCTGCTGTAACCGGGCCTGCCAAACATCCGCGCCCAGCCTCGTCTGTTCCACATTCGATATGCTCCGAAAAATAAGGCTTCAACACTGTTGGAGTTTTCACAAATGTATAAAAATTTACCCGTTACATATTTTCTCAGGAGCATTCTATAGATAAGTGGCAAAATTGATACCTTTGTCGCAAATCAAAATTTTGTATGCGTACCCAATACTTCTTATTTTTAACGCTGTTTTTGACCTCGTCTTTTGTAATGGCTCAAGGGCGCCCTTTTATTGAAAAGAAACCCTCTAGGAGCCCAGAATTGAATACGAGAACCCTACAAAATGACTCCGTTCCGGGATTTACTTCATCACCAAATTCGGTCATTTCTAAAGATAAAAAGCCGCCGGTTACAGATTACAAAATTATTTCTGTAGATCGGGACACTACCTTTGTAGATACTTCCTTAACCATCCGAAAAGAATATCGCTTTAACTATTTGCGAAAAGATACGTTTGAATTGTTGCGCTTTTCTAATACAGGACAAACCTACAATCGATTGTCGTTAGCAACGGTTTCGAACTCCATTTTTCCAACAATGGGCTTTGCTGCCAAACAGTTTCCATATACTGCTGCTGACGAGGTTACGTATTATGAAGTTCCCACTCCCTTTACGGAAATGTTTTACAAAACGGTTATGGAACAAGGACAAACTACAGACATTCTATTTACGACCAATACCTCACCGCGGTTTAATTTTTCAATTTCTTTTAAAGGAATACGATCTTTGGGTAAATACCAACACATTCTTACCAGCGGAGGGCAGTTTCGTTTTACATCCAACTATCGATCTCCCAACGAACGCTATTTTCTGCGATTTCATTACGAAAATCAACACAGCGATCAAGAAGAGAACGGAGGTCTTACTGCCGAATCTGTAACCGATTTCGAGTCTGAAGACAAAGAGTTTGATGAGCGCGCAAAACTATCCGTCGAATACGAAGATGCGGACAATGGTTTCAATTCCAAGCGCTATTTTTTGGATCATTTCTATGAATTGAATCCAAAAAAAGACAGCCTCTCGCATTCTATACTTTCTGTAGGACATCGATTTGAATACCAATCCAACACAAATTTTTTCTTTCAGTCTGGGGCGTATACTCCCTATGGCGATTTGGTTACAGACGCAACGACTGTTTCAGACCGTACAGAATTGCGAACAACCGAAAATAGCTTTTACGGACGTTTCGATTCGGATGTATTGGGGCAATTGGAAGCAAAATGGACGCAATACAATTACAAGTATAATATTGTAGATACGTTAGTTACCGCAAACCAATTCGATAAGCGTATTGAGGCAAATGAATCTGCTTTGAGCGGCTCTTGGCAAAACAAAATAGCCAACATTGACTTGAACGCATCTTTTTCCAAAAGTTTGGGAGGAATCCGTGGCGGCGATCGGCTGTCGGTCGAAGCTCAACTTCCAATTTTTCAAAAAATAATTCTGAATGCAGGAATGAATCGTTCCGTTCAGCACCCTGGATTTTCATTTGAACGTTACCAAAGCGATTATTCGTCTTTTGATTGGCAACTCGACCCAAAAATGGTTCGAACTACCCAATTGCATGCATCAGCCAATGTTCCGTATGTCGGAAAATTATCAGGTTCCGTATCCAATATCGAAAACCATTCGTATTTCAAACAAACACCTTTAGCCGATACTTCCGTTCCTTCCTTGTTGGTAAGTCCAACACAAGCGGATGCTTCCATTCAGCACTTAAAACTCACTTGGAACCAAGAGTTTCGTTTTTGGAGATTTGCACTTGACAATACGGTGATGTATCAGAATGTAACACAAGACACCGCAATTTTGAACGTTCCTGAAATAGTAACACGCAACACCTTCTATTATTCAGACACATTGTTTGAAGGAAGAATGTTTTTGCAAACAGGGGTTACGTTCAACTATTTTACCAAATACTATATGAACGGATACCATCCGGTAATCGGAGAATTTTATTCACAAAGCGACACCCAATACGGAGGATTCCCTTTGATTGATTTGTTTGTAAATGCCAAAGTTCGACAAACACGATTGTACATTAAAGCGGAACATATGAATTCTGGATTCACAGGAAATACTTTTTACAGTGCTCCCGGATATCCTTACCGCGATTACATCATTCGCTTTGGGCTGGTGTGGAATTTCTTTATGTAAAAATGAGCTAAACCGAGGGTAAATCTCCCTTTTCTTTGGTTGGAAGCGTTGAACTTCCCATTAAAAACGTATCGATTTGATGAGCGGCTTCGCGTCCTTCTGAAATTGCCCAGACAATCAAAGATTGACCTCTTCGAATATCACCCGCAGCAAAAATGTTTGGAACATTGGTTTGGTATCCGTTCGCTTTGACATTGGTACGCTCGTCAGTTTCGATTCCCAGTTGATCAACCAGTGTGTTTTCTGGACCTAAAAATCCTAAGGCCAACAACGCCATATCACAAGGCCATTGTTTTTCAGAACCGGGTTTTTCTTTAAGCTCGGGACGTTGTCCAGGAGTTTTGACCCATTCAACTTCCACGGTTTTCAATCCAATAACGTTTCCGTCTTTGTCCCCAATAAATTCTTTTGTTAAAATACTCCACTCTCTATGAATCCCTTCTTCATGCGAAGAACTGGTTTTGAGTTTGAAGGGCCAAAAAGGCCAAGGGTGCTCTTCAGTACGGTCTTTGGAAGGCATCGGCATAATTTCAAAATTGGTTACCGAATTAGCCCCATGACGATTGGAAGTTCCTATACAGTCAGATCCTGTATCACCTCCTCCAATAACAATCATATCTTTTCCATTAGCATTCAAATCTGCAGTTGTTTTGGCTGCTTTATCCACCACTTGATTTTGTAATTTCAAGAAATCCATCGCCTGAACAACTCCTTTAAGGTCGGCTCCTGGAATGGGAAGCGGTCTTCTGACCGTTGCACCTCCAGAAAGTAGTACAGCATCAAATTCCTTGAGTTTTTCTGCGGGATAATTCTTGCCCACTTCAATGCCTGTTTTGATAATAATGCCTTCTTTAACCAAAATTTTCACACGACGATCGATTACATTTTTTTCCATTTTAAAATCAGGAATTCCATAACGTAACAATCCGCCAACCTTTTCATCTCTTTCAAACAAGGTAACGGTGTGTCCTGCTCGATTGAGCTGTTGGGCGGCTGCCAAACCGGCGGGTCCAGAACCTACAACAGCTACCTTTTTGCCTGTTCGAGAGGTTGGAGGAGAGGGTTTTATCCATCCTTCGCTAAAGCCACGCTCTACAATGTATTTTTCAATCAACTCAATGGAAACGGGTGGATTGATAATCCCCAGTACACAAGCCGCTTCACAAGGAGCTGGACACAAACGTCCCGTAAATTCAGGAAAATTGTTTGTGGAATGTAAAATTCGAAGGGCTTTCTGCCATTCGTTGTTGTAAACAGCATCGTTAAAGTCAGGAATCAAGTTTCCTAACGGGCACCCACTGTGACAAAAAGGAACGCCACAATCCATGCAACGACCGCCTTGCTCTTTGAGTTTTTCTTCCGAGGGAGCAACCGTAAATTCTTTATAATTCTGAACACGTTCTTCTACGGGAAGATTGCTTTCGTCTTCTCGATTGTATTCTAAAAATCCTCTTAATTTTCCCATGATTTTATTTTGTTTCAGCCAGTTTTTCTGCTTCCAAACGCGCCAAAGCTCGTTTGTAGTCGGTTGGCATAATCTTTATAAAGTTTTTAATGCTTGTATCCCAATCGGACAAAATTCTAGCTCCCAATTCACTTTCCGTATGGCGTACATGATTTTCAATCAATTGTTTGAGTTGCTCTTTGTCATTGGAAGAAAGATCCTCCAGCCCAATCATTTCCATATTGAAATTTCGATCGTCAAAGGTTCCGTCTTCTGAGTATAGATAGGCAATTCCACCACTCATTCCAGCGGCAAAATTTCGACCTGTTTTTCCGAGTATTACAGCAACTCCTCCCGTCATGTATTCACAACAGTGATCACCCACACCCTCAACAACCGCTGTAGCTCCTGAGTTACGAACACAAAAACGCTCTCCGGCAATTCCATTGATATAAGCTTCGCCGTTAATTGCTCCATACAAAGAAACATTTCCAGTGATGATATTGTCCTCAGCTTTGAAAGTGGCCTCTTTGGGTGTTTTCACAATCAATGTAGCTCCAGAAAGTCCTTTTCCAAAATAATCGTTGGTATTTCCATCGACCTTCATTGTTAATCCACGTGTGGCAAATGCTCCGAAACTTTGTCCTGCAGAACCCTTAAAATTCAACTTCAACGTATCTTCAGGCAATCCTTTAGAACCGTGAATTTTAGAAATTTCGTTGCTCAAAATAGCTCCTACAGCACGATCGGTGTTTTTGATAGAATACGAAAGTGAAGTTTTTTCAAGTTTTTCGATAGCCGCTTTGGCTTCTTTAACAATTGTCATATCCAACACATTGTCCAACTCATGATCTTGAGATGTTTTGTTTCGTAGAGAAACGTCTTCGCCTACATTGGGCTTGTATAGAATATTGGACAAATCCACGCCTTGCGCTTTATAGTGCTCTATGGCAGAATTCATATTCAATTTTTGACTTTGCCCTACCATTTCGTCAATCGTTTTAAACCCTAATTGTGCCATGATTTGTCGAAGTTCTTCGGCTACAAAGTGCATAAAGTTGATAACGTTTTCAGGAGTCCCTTTGAAGTTTTTTCGCAGTTCTGGATCTTGGGTTGCGATTCCTACAGGGCAAGTGTTGAGGTGACAAGCGCGCATCATAATGCATCCAGAAGCAACAAGTGGCGCCGTTGAAAATCCAAATTCTTCTGCACCTAATAGACAGGCTACTGCTACATCGCGGCCTGTTTTGAGCTGACCGTCGCATTCCATGACCACACGTCCGCGAAGATCATTCATGACTAGAGTTTGCTGTGCTTCCGCAATTCCCAGTTCCCATGGCAAACCAGCGTGTTTTAGAGAAGTAAGCGGAGAAGCTCCAGTACCACCGTCAAATCCAGAAATTAAGATAACATCGGCTTTGGCTTTGGCTACCCCTGCGGCAATTGTACCCACACCCACTTCAGAAACCAACTTCACATTGATACGTGCTTCGCGATTGGCATTTTTTAAATCGTAAATCAATTGCGCCAAATCTTCGATCGAATAGATGTCGTGATGAGGTGGTGGAGAAATAAGTCCTACATAAGGCGTTGAATTTCGCACTTTTGCAATGAGCGGGTTTACTTTTGGACCAGGAAGTTGTCCTCCTTCGCCTGGCTTGGCGCCTTGCGCCATTTTAATCTGTATTTCTTTAGCGCTGCTCAAATAATGTGAGGAAACACCAAAGCGTCCTGAAGCGACTTGTTTGATAGCACTGTTTTTCCAATCTCCATTGGGTTGTTTGATGAAGCGAGCTTCGTCTTCGCCTCCCTCTCCAGAGTTGCTTTTTCCTCCTAGCTTGTTCATCGCTAGGGCCAAATTTTCATGGGCTTCGGCGCTAATAGATCCGTAAGACATGGCTCCTGTTTTGAAGCGTTTTACGATTTCTGTCCAAGGTTCTACCTCCTCCAAAGGAATCGGATCAAAGTCAGAAAATTCAAACATGCCTCTTAGAGTCATCAATTGCTCACTCTGTTTGTTGATCAAATCAGAGTAAACCTCATACGTTTCGTATTTGTTTTGTCGAACAGCTTGTTGAAGTTTGGAAATAGTAGCTGGATTGAACATGTGAGCTTCCCCGCTTCTTCTCCATCGATAGCTACCCCCAATTTCCAAGTCCATGGTTCCTTCGACGGCCAAAGACTTGTAGGCACTGTGGTGACGTTTTGAAATTTCTTTTTCTACTTCATAAAGACCAATTCCTTCAATTCGTGTGGGTGTATTGGTAAAGTATTTATTTATAAATTTTTCATTCAAACCTAGGGCTTCAAATATTTGAGATCCTCGGTAGGAAAGCAAAGTGGAAATCCCAATTTTATTCATAATCTTAATAATACCCTTTGCAATGGCTTTATTAAAATTATCAATGGCATTTTCAACAGTAATATTGTGTAGTTTTTTGTTTTCTACTTGATAGGTAATGATTTCATTAACCATGTAGGGATTAATAGCACTAGCTCCGTATCCGAAAAGAACGGCAAAATGATGCGGTTCACGAGGCTCAGCAGATTCGATAATAATTCCAAACTTGGAACGAATTTTTTGGCTGATACTGGAGTGGTGAACATACGAACAAGCCAATGCCATAGGAATTGGTGCCATGGATTTTGAGACACCTCGATCAGAGAGAATCACAATATTGACGCCATCCTCAACGGCTATTTTAACTTCTTTGACGATTTTATCCAATGCTTTTTCAAGACCGTTAAGCCCTTTTTTGATAGGATACAGACAGCTTATGGATACGGTGCTGAAATCTTTATGTTCAATGAATTTTATCTTATCCAAATCCTCGTTGGAAATCACAGGGTTTTGGATTTTCAATTTTTTACACTGATCGGGAATTAAATCAAACAAGTTAATATCGCTACCGAGCGTTAAACTTGTGTCGGTTACAATTTCTTCGCGAATTCCATCCAAAGGAGGGTTTGTAACTTGGGCAAATAACTGTTTGAAATAGTTGTAAAGCAGTTGTGGTTTGTTCGATAAAACAGCAAGTGGAGTATCGGTTCCCATAGATCCAATAGCCTCTTTTCCCAAAGAACTCATTGGGTTGATGAGGGTTTTTATATCCTCTTCGGTATATCCAAAGGTTTTAAGTCTCTTTTCAAACGGTTCAGATTCTATGGGAGTATTGTTCCCTGTGTAGGCAACATCTTTAAGTTTCAATAAATTTTCGTCAAGCCATTTTTTATAGGGTTTTTCAGAAGTTACCATCGACTTGATTTCCTCGTCTTCTACAATACGCCCTTCATTCATGTTTACTAAAAACATCTTTCCTGGTTCCAATCGACCGTGTTGAATCACGTTTTCAGGAGCGATTTCTGTGACTCCTGTTTCGGAAGCCATGACTACATAGCCATCTTTGGTTACGGTATAGCGCGAAGGACGCAATCCGTTTCGATCCAACAAGGCTCCGATAAATTTTCCGTCTGTAAACGGAATGGAGGCAGGGCCGTCCCAAGGCTCCATAATACAAGCATTGTATTCGTAGAAAGCTTTTTTCTCATCTGACATGGAGTGGTGCTTTTCCCAAGCTTCTGGAACCATCATCATCATTACTTCTGGAAGCGATCTTCCAGTAGCTATGAGCAACTCAACCACCATATCCATTGAGGAAGAGTCTGATTTTCCTTCAAGTATTGTGGGAAGAATTTTTTTAATATCATCTCCAAACAAATCGCTCTCTAACAATTCTTCACGAGCTTTCATTCGGCTGTAATTTCCTTTGAACGTATTAATTTCACCGTTATGGCACATGTATCTAAAAGGTTGTGCTAAATCCCATGTTGGGAAGGTATTGGTGGAAAATCGTTGATGAACCAATGCCAATCGAGTCACTAGCTTGGGTTCGTTCAAATCGAGGTAATATTTTTGAATATCTTCAGGAACTAATAAGCCTTTGTAGATAAGTGTTCTTGTATGTAAGCTTGTTAAATAAAAATAAGTTTTTTGAGACAATTTGGTTCCGTAAACCGCATGTTCTGCTTTTTTTCGAGCAATAAAAAGTTTGATATTGAATTCAGCTTCGGTAAGCTCTAATTCATTTTTACCAACAAATATTTGACAAATGACAGGCTCTGTTTGGGCCGCGATTTTTCCGACTACGTTTTTGTCGACAGGAACTTCTCTCCAACCAAGAATTGAAAGTCCTTGATCCGTAATTTCTTTTTCAAAAGTATCGATGCAAAATTGGCGTTGATTTGATTTCTGGGGAAGAAAAACCATTCCTACTGCATATTCTTGCGGATCAGGCAAAACAAAATCACAATTGAGTTTTAAAAAATCATGAGGAATTTCAATCAATATTCCAGCACCATCTCCTGTTTTTCCATCAGCGCTAACGGCGCCTCTGTGCTCTAATTTGACAAGAATATCAAGAGCTTTATGAATAATATCGTTTGTTTTTTCTCCTTGTAAACTACAAATAAATCCCGCGCCACAGTTATCGTGTTCGAAATTTGGAGAATATAAGCCTTGTTTTGGTGGAAGCATCTTTTTTTAATTTTTACAAAAATAAACTATCAATTGCGGATTTCATATTTGTTAGCAAACAAAAACACTCATAATACAAACTCTACAATTTGCAGATGTAGTTTTTGATAGATTACTAATATTACCCTTTAATATTGATAATTTGATGTGTTTTTAATTTCAAAAACTTGTTGATCTAATTTGGAGTAGACAAATCTAATGAATTTATAAGTTTTTTAATACAAACCCCTATAAATTAAGGGTATGTTTATGCAAATAACCCATATCTTTATATAATATTTTTTTAAAGAGGGGTTGTGCCTCAAATCATAGGGTTATAATTATTACAAAATTATTTTTTTATGGGAAGTTAAAATATGTAAAACACACTTGTTAAATCTATTTCCCTGATTATATTTGCTTTTTGTTGATACCAACTAAACATATTTTATGGAAACCCTTATCATTATCGTTTTTGTTTTAGGCTATTTGGCCATTACCTTAGAACATAATTTAAAGTTAGACAAACTTATTCCAGCATTGGCAATGATGGCAATTTTGTGGGCAATAATTGCATTGACACATATGGATGTTTTTGAAGTAAACACCACGCTTCTAGAGCTCGAGCCGACTCATTTAGAAGAAATTTTATTGCATCATCTTGGAAAAACTGCAGAAATTTTAGTCTTTCTTTTGGGTGCAATGACTATTGTTGAAATCATTGATTATTTCAATGGGTTCGCAACAATTAAAAATTATATTCATACAAGGAAAAAAACAAAATTGTTGTGGATATTTTCAATTTTAGCGTTTATTCTATCTGCAATTATTGATAATCTTACCGCGACTATTGTTCTTATTACCATTCTTCAGAAAATTATAAAAGATCGCGATTCTCGTTTGTGGTTTGCAGGACTTATTGTTATTGCAGCTAATGCGGGAGGCGCCTGGTCTCCCATTGGGGATGTTACTACTACAATGCTTTGGATTGGCGACAAAGTGAGTACAGTAGAACTTATTAAGTTTGTGCTTATTCCTTCCATTGTATGTATGGCGATACCCACGGTGCTCGCTTCTCGATTGAAAGTTTTCAAAGGGGAACTGCCTGCTATTACTGAAGACGGTACTGAAAATACTTCAAAATTTGGAGGAACTATGCTTTATCTTGGGTTGGGATCCATCTTGTTTGTACCCATTTTTAAAACAATCACCCATTTACCACCCTATGTAGGAATGATGCTTTCTTTGGCTGTAGTAGCTACTTTTGCGGAAATATACAGTCGAACCAAATTTAGTTTGACTGAAATTGATTCTGAAAGTGACGCGGCGGCACACCATAGCCCTGTTCATATATCACTCTCTAAAATCGAGCTTCCTAGCATTTTATTTTTCTTGGGAATTTTAATGGCCGTAGGAGCTTTAGAATCGTTAGGAATTTTGTTTGAATTTGCTCAAGACATGAACACTGCCATACCCAATACAGATATTGTAGTTTTTCTGTTAGGAATTGGATCGGCAATTATTGACAATGTTCCATTGGTTGCTGCCAGTATGGGAATGTTTGCGGAACCTATTGATCATCCGCTTTGGCATTTCATTGCCTTTTCTGCAGGTACAGGGGGGAGTATGCTTATTATTGGATCTGCTGCAGGAGTCGTTGCGATGGGCATGGAGAAAATCGATTTTGTTTGGTATCTCAAAAAAATCAGCTGGCTAGCTTTTGTCGGTTTTTTGGCAGGATCTTTTGTTTTTATCGCTCTTAGATTTTTCATTCTAGGATAATGAACTATGCTCAAACAATTGATTGGTTGTTTGAGAAGTTGCCGATGTATCAGCGGCAAGGTGCTGCTAGTTATAAGCCAAATTTGGATCGTATTCACGATTTGTGTGAATACTTGAGACAACCGCATAAAAAATTCCCTTCCATTCATGTAGCAGGAACCAACGGAAAAGGTTCTACATGCCATATGATAGCATCGATTTTGCAAACAGCAGGCTATAAAGTGGGGCTTTATACTTCGCCCCATCTTCAGGACTTTAGAGAGCGCATTCGGTTGGATGGTAAAAAAATTTCAAAGCAAAATGTAATCGATTTTGTTGCGCAACATCAACCCTATTTTGAGACCCATCAAATGTCATTTTTTGAAATGACCGTGGGTATGGCATTCGATTTTTTTTCCAACCAGTCGGTTGATATAGCCGTTATTGAAGTCGGTTTAGGAGGTCGACTCGATGCTACCAATGTCCTAACGCCTGAAGTTAGTGTTATCACTAATATTGGACTGGATCATACGCAGTTTTTAGGAAATTCATTGAAGGAAATCGCTCAAGAAAAAGCTGGGATTATTAAAAAAAACACGCCAGTGGTCATCGGTGAGTTTCAAAAGGAAACATTCCCAGTATTTCAAAAAATTGCTCATCAAAACAATGCCCCTCTTTTTCTTGCTTCTGAAAGTGTTTCCGAGAATTTCCCAACCGATTTACAAGGAAATTATCAATTGAAAAATAGGCAATCAGCAATCCAGGCGGTTCGTTTGTTAAGGCAGTTTACTGTTTCGGAATCTCAAATAAAGTTGGGGCTACGGCAAGTGGTTTCTCAAACAGGATTGAAAGGAAGGTGGTCCGTTTTGGGTCATTCCCCCAAAATAATTTGCGATGTTGCTCATAACTATGAGGGTTTGTCTTTGGTAATGAGTCAAATCAGGGAAGAATCGTTTGAGAGGCTTCACATTGTTTTTGGAAGTGTTTCGGATAAAAGCCTCGATCGTATTTTTTCGATCTTACCTAAAGACGCTCAGTATTATTTTTGTGCTCCGGCTATTTCTCGCGCAATGCCTGTATCCGTTTTGGAAAGAAAAGCACAGGAATTGGATCTTTCTAGTCAAACTTTTGAAAGCGTAATTGAAGCGTATCGTGCTGCACTCCATAATGCTCTGCCTAACGAACTTGTATTTGTTGGGGGAAGTACTTTTGTTGTTGCTGAAATCGATTGATTTTTATTAAAAAACGTTTTGTTATTCAGAAAAACGAATCTATATTTGCACACCTTTTGGGGCGATTAGCTCAGTTGGTTTAGAGCACTTGGTTTACACCCAAGGGGTCGGGGGTTCGAATCCCTCATCGCCCACTTTATTTGAAATCCTGATGATTTTTTCGTCAGGATTTTTTTTTGAATAAAATCGAATTTTATTTTATAAAAAAAACCCTAGCATTTGCCAGGGTTTGATTTTTTATAAAAATGCGATACGTTTAAAAACCTCCAAAAAGTTTTGCCATTTTTTCTTTTTCTTCTTCAGCAAGAACTTTGTCAACAAGAATACGCCCGCTGTGTTCGTCTGTGATAATTTTTTTACGTGAAGCAATCTCAAGTTGAACCTGAGGCGGAATGGTAAAGAATGATCCTGCAGAAGCACCTCGTTCAACGGGAACAACTGCCAATCCATTGCGAACACTTGCGCGAATCTTTCGATAAGAAGTTGCTAAGCGTTCCTCAATTTTCTTTTCAAATTCTTCTGACTTTGATTGGAGCAATTCTTCTTCTTTTTGAGTTTCAGCCATAATGGCGTCCAATTCATCCTTTTTGTGTTTCAAGTGATTAGAGCGTTGATCCAAGCGTTCTTGTGTTTGAACGATTGTGTCTTTTTTGAGTTCAATTTGCGCTTTGGCTTCTTTGATTTTCTTTTCAGACAATTGGATTTCCAATTCTTGAAATTCAATTTCTTTATTTAGCGATTCAAAAGCACGATTATTTCGAACGTTTTTTTGTTGTTCGTTGTACTTTTTGATAAGTGCTTTTGAGTTTTCAACATTTTCCTTCTTGGTTTTGATATCGGTATTGATATCCTCCAACTCTGTATTTATTTTTTCAAGTCGTTTGGTAAGTCCAGCTACTTCATCTTCCAAATCTTCAACTTCCAAAGGAAGTTCTCCCCGAACATTTCGAATTTCATCGATGCGAGCATCAATGAGTTGTAAATCATACAAGGCTCTTAGGCGCTCTTCTACAGTGACTTCTTTTTTCTTACTCATATTTTAAGAATAGTTAACCGGATTTGTGTTTGTTTCAGACAAAACGAATGCAAAATTAGGCATTTTTTTTGTAAGATAGTCCATCATTAATTTTTTTGTAAACTGCTCACTTTCAAAATGGCCAATATCCATTACTACCAATCGGTTTTCTGCTTTAAAAAAATCGTGATATTTTAAATCAGATGTAATCAGTACATCTGCTCTCTTTTGCAACGCCTTTTCAATAGCAAAACTTCCAGAACCTCCCAAAACAGCCACTTTTTGAATGGATTTTCCTAACAATTGAGAATGACGAATCAAGGGTGTTTTCATTCGATTTTTTACAAAATCTAAAAATTCAGTTTCAGCCAAAGGTTGGGATAATTCACCGATCATACCCATACCAATTTTTTGATACGTATTCTCCAATGCAGTCAATTCGTAGGCGACTTCTTCATAGGGATGAGTTTTGAACAATGTCGAAAGTACTTTGGATTGAAGGTGCTTGGGAAACGTCAAGTTCAGATTGGCTTCGTTTTCTTGATGCCATTGGTTTTTTTTACCCAAGGTTGGGTTGCTTTGATCATTTCCGCGAAAACTACCTTTTCCTTGGTTAACAAAGCTGCATTGATCGTAATTGCCTAAATTACTAGCGCCCGCATCAAAAAGCGATTCACGAACAGCTTCCAAGGAATCTAAGGGAACGTAGGTTGATAGTTTTTGAAGGGTCCCTTGTTGGGGAATGAGAATACTGCGGTTGTTCAATCCCAATTGCTCACAAATTTGATGATTTACGCCATAAAAATGATTATCCAAAGCCGTATGAACAGCATATATGGCAATGTCATTTTTAATGGCTTTTTGGACAACCCGCTCTACATAATTAGCCCCAGTGATTTTTTTTAATCCTTCAAAAACAATAGGGTGGAAACTGATAATAAGATTGCAGTCTTTTTCGATAGCTTCCTCAATAACAGATTCTAAAGTATCTAGCGTAATTAAGGTTTTACTGACTTTGTTTTCAGAATTTCCAACAAGAAGTCCCACATTATCAAAGTCTTCAGCATAAGCTAACGGAGCCCATTTTTGCATTTCATCAATTACATCCTGAATTTTCATGAACACTATTTTTTTCAAATGTAAAATTTTTCAAATAAAACAAGCTAACAGTTTCTGTTTAATTGATCCTTTGAGGATTCGTTAAGTTTTTAAATCCTTAAGATGATTTTTGATATTAAATGTATATTTTCGTTTTGTGAATTATTCATGGAGAAAATTATTGTTTCCCTTTTCTTGGATCTACCAAGGGGCTACTTCCCTTCGAAACAAAGCTTTTGATTGGGGGGTTTTTGAAAGCAAGTCGTTTGGTATTCCCATTATTTGCGTTGGGAATTTGAGTGTGGGAGGCACAGGAAAAACACCCATGATTGAATGGTTGATTCGACACCTTTCAACCACTATGGAGGTAGCTGTTTTGAGTCGAGGATACAAACGCAATTCTTCGGGATTCCAGTTGTTTGACTCCCAATCATCGGCGGCTCAAATGGGTGATGAACCCTTTCAATTGGCACAAAAATATACAAACACAACTGTGGCAGTGGATGCCAATAGGCGCAATGGTATTGAACAATTGTTGCTACAACGTCCCCATGTGCAAGTGATATTGTTAGACGATGCTTTTCAGCACCGATGGGTAGCTTCGGATCTAAAAATCTTGTTAACTACTTACGACAATCCGTATCACAAAGATTGTGTTCTGCCTTCTGGAAATCTTCGGGAATCGCAGTCTGGAGCTCAGCGAGCTGACTTGATTGTAGTTACTAAGTGTCCCATAGAGTTGTCTAGCGAAATGCAATCAAATTTTAAAAATCAACTTGGGCTTCAATCGCATCAATCTTGTTTTTTTGCCACCATAGGGTATGCTTCTCGATTAAAGGGTGAAAACACACCCTTAGTGAGTGATTTTATCAAAAAGGAATTTGTGCTTGTAACCGGAATTGCCAATCCTTCCAATTTGATTCAATATTTGGATTCTTTGGATGCAAAATACACACACCTTTTGTTTTCAGATCACCATAATTTTTCCAAAGGAGATATCCATCGAATCCTTCAAAAGGCGGGTCAAAAACCCATTTTGACTACTGAAAAAGATGCTGTTCGATTGCGATCTTTGCTTTCTGACAAATCACTTTTTGAATTACCAATAGAAACGGTCTTTCTCAATGATTCTGAGCCCTTGATTACTACAATCAAACAGCATCTAGTCTGATTTTGCTTATTCAGAAGGCGATAACCACTTATAAATTATTCCTGCCAAAAGGGCTCCTGCTATGGGTGCTACCCAAAACAGCCATAGTTGATCGATAGCCCAGCCTCCAGCAAAAACGGCTTGACTTGTACTTCTAGCTGGATTGACAGATGTATTGGTTATAGGAATACTAATGAGGTGAATCAAGGTCAATGCAAGTCCAATGGCCAATCCGGCAAAACCTTTGGGGGCTTTGGAATGCGTAGCGCCTAAAATGACCATTAAAAACATAAAAGTCATTACTATTTCTGTAACCAATGCCCCAATCATGCTGTATCCACCAGGGGAGTTAGCTCCATAGCCATTCGACGCAAAGGCTCCCAGATAGACATCGGGCTTTCCAGTTGCAATAACATACAGTATGGCGGCTCCTACAATACCTCCTATCACTTGAGCAATGATATAGGGAAGAACTTCTTTTCCAGGAAAACGCCCACCAATCCACAGTCCTAAAGTTACTGCCGGGTTGAGGTGACATCCTGAAATGTGCCCAATGGCGTATGCCATGGTTACGACCGTAAGTCCAAATGCAATTGCAACCCCAACAAATCCAATACCTAAGCCAGGAAATGAAGCTGCTAATACGGCGCTTCCGCAACCGCCTAATACCAACCAAGAGGTGCCAATGCCCTCCGCAATCAATTTTTTCATTTTTTTGTGTTTTAAGGTTTATTATATCTATCGAATGAAACCAAATTCACATTCAAAACAACAAACGATACCACTACAAAAAAACATACAAGGGAAAGAAAAATTAGCATAGGCAGTGTTCATGTCAAGAAAAATGATTTGGGTTCATTTTAAACTACAAGATACTAATTTTTTTTAAAAAAAGAAACTAACTACAATCCAAATCGAAATGCATTATTGAATATGCTTGTGAGCTTTGTAAGATGATCGCACCAAAGCACCGCTTTCTACATGGCGAAAGCCCATTTCTTTTCCAAACACTTCGTATTTTTTAAACTGTTCGGGAGTAATGAATTCTTTGACAGGCAAATGTGTTTTGGAGGGCTGAAGGTATTGACCGATAGTTACAATATCTACCTGGGCATTTCTCAAGTCACGCATGGTTTGAAATACTTCTTCTTCGGTTTCTCCCAATCCCAACATGATTCCGGATTTTGTTCTTCGGACTCCTGCTTTTTTGAGGTAACGCAATACTTCAAGACTCCGATCGTATTGAGCTTGGATACGAACTTCGCGGGTTAGTCTTCGAACCGTTTCCATATTGTGTGAAACCACTTCGGGCATGACTTCTACGATACGATCCAGGTGTTTTTCATTTCCTTGAAAGTCAGGAATTAGGGTTTCCATAGTGGTATTGGGATTCATTCTTCGAACCGCTTTTACGGTTTCTGCCCAAATTAAGGTTCCCATATCTTTCAAATCATCTCGATCCACCGAAGTCAATACTGCATGTTTGATATTCATAATTTTAATAGAACGCGCCACTTTTTCGGGTTCGTCCCAATCTACAGTTTCGGGGCGGCCTGTTTGTACACCACAAAATCCACACGAGCGTGTGCATATGTTTCCTAGAATCATAAAGGTTGCTGTTCCTTCTCCCCAACATTCCCCCATATTAGGGCAACTTCCTGAGGTGCAAATGGTGTTGAGTTTGTACTTGTCAACCAATTCGCGGAGTTCGGTGTATTTTTTTCCAGTAGGGAGCTTTACACGAAGCCATTTAGGCTTATTAACTTTAGTACTTTTAGCGATAGCAACTGTTTCAGACATAGTCGTGTATTTCGGTGCAAATATACAAACAAAAGAGGAATCAATGCGCTATAAAATACTCAAATACCAAAAGCTAAATCCAAGTAAGAAAACAATTCCTAAAACACTTATAATTTTGATTAAAAGAGAAGGGCGCCATGCTTTTGGCGTGTGTTGACTGGTAATCAATCGAAGGTTTATGACAGCATAAAATGGAGCTGTTAAAAACGATAATACGGTGGCAATTTTTACCAGCAATCCCATTTCTGATAGAAAAAAAACAAGAACAATTAGGGTGCTAACAGCCAATATCGCAAGCCAAACAGTGTATTTTTTTAGAAAAGAAAAATTCAAAAGTTCGCTGGTTTTTGCCATAGCGCGAGGAGAGGCGTCCAAACACGTAAGTGTAGTGCTAAACATGGTTGTAAAAGCGGCTAAGGCGATAATTACAAAAGCACCGCTCCCAAGATTTGTAGTGTATAAATCGATAAGTTGTTTTGAAAACGTTACTCCTTGATTGGAAAAAGTTTGCCCAGAGCCAAACATCACCAAAGCGCCGAGTGACAAAAAGCAAACTCCTAAAAATAGAGTGATTAGATACCCAATCTTAAAATCAATCATGTTTTTGTTTGGTGGTTTCGAAAGGGTTTTTTGCTTTTCAATAGTCCATAATGAATGCCAAACCGATACATCTAAGGGGGCTGGCATCCACCCCATAAAAGCTATTAAAAAGACCCATTGTGTATTGTTTTTTGGAAGCACTTGTGTCCATTCAATCGATGATTCATTGAAGCCGACTGCGGAAGCAACAGCTATAACTGTGGTTACGGTAAGAATACTAATGATAACCTTCATCACCGTATCCAATACTTTGTATTTTCCAATGATCAAAATGGCAAAACAAATAGCCGTAATTATAAAACACCACAAAGTAATATCGGTAGTGATGCCAAATAATTGAACTGCCAATCCAGCTGTAACGATGGTTACGGCTGCCTGAATGGTAACCATTGTTCCCAAACTCAACGCAAAATAAGCAAGTAAGACTCCTTTGCCGAGTTTTTGATATCCTTCGAGCAGGCTTTCGCCGGTTGCCATCGCATAGCGAGGTCCAAATTGAAAAAAGGGATATTTAAACAAATTAACTAACAATAAAGCCCACAACAACCCAAACCCAAAATCGGCTCCAGCACGAGTGGATTGAACCAAGTGAGAGACACCAATGGCAGCTCCAGCAAAAAGAAGTCCTGGGCCTAATTTTTTAAGAAAATTCATTGATTGTTTTGAATGATTTCTGCTAAAAGCTTTTTAGCACGAAGTAATTTAACTTTTACATTTCCAATGGGCTGTAGTGTTTTTTCAGCAATTTCCTTGTAAGTTAATTCATTGAAAAACCGCAACTGAATAACTTCCTGGTAATGAGGTTTTAGCTTTTTGATATTGGTTAACAACGTTGCCAAATTTTGTTCTGAAATCAATAAATCTTCTGGGCTCAAAGCTTCGTCGGGAACTTGATGGGATTGTTCTTGAACTTCTTCAAAATCAGATGTTTTGGCATCTCTCTTTCTAATCAAATCGATATGAATATTTTTAGAAATTGTGGTAATCCACGTCTTAAAAGAGTAATGATCGTCGAAGGTTTCAATTTTATCAAAAGCCTTGGCGAAAGTTTCAATAGTGATGTCTTCTGCATCGCTCTCATTTTGAGTTCTTTTCAGTAAAAACCCATAAATATCGTTCCAAAAAAAGTTGAGTATAAAGTTAAATGCAGATTGATCTCCCTGTTTGGCAAGTTCAATTTTTTTTAGGATCGTAAGCTCGTTTGATGCCAAAACTAGAGGTGTTGAAGTTTAGTGAACGACGAATCAGTTACTGATAGGATTGGGCTGTTTGCAATCTTGCTCGTCAGGAAGTTTTCCACACATCCCGCAAGCTTCACCTTCTTTGTTTAGAAAAGGACTTTGACTTGCACAGGTTCCGGAAAACTTACCGTCTTTTTTTGCCCATATTTTAATGGCTATTCCAGCAAAGGCAAGTGCGATAAGGATTAAAGTGATAAAAAAAAGTTTCATCTATCAATAGTGTTGACGCAAAGATACTAAAACCTATTTATTCTATGATATTTACTTCGGGATCGAGTGTAATATCAAATTTATGTTGAACAGTATATTGAACTTTTTGAGCAAACTCCCACAATTCTTTTCCGGTAGCGTTTCCATAATTTACCAAAACCAATGCTTGTTGAGCGTGCATCCCCACATTGCCTTCTCGATGACCTTTCAATCCCGATTTTTCGATAAGCCATCCAGCAGGAATTTTATAAAACTCATTTGAAAATTCATAATGAGGCAAGTTGGAATGTTCTTGCAATAACGCATCGATTTTTTCTTTAGAGACGATCGGGTTTTTAAAAAAACTACCACTGTTTCCCAATACTTTTGGGTCGGGTAATTTATTTTTTCGAATCTCCATTACAGCCTCGGCCACGTCAGAAATAGAAGGGTTCGAAATGTTTTTTTGTGCCAAAATTTTTTCAATATCGCCGTATTGGGTGTTTACAAAATGATTGTTTTTTTGAAGCAACAGCCGAACAGTTGTAATAGCATATTGATGCATCCATTCGTTTTTAAATTTAGAATCTCTATACCCAAATTCACAATCGTTATCATCAAAAATATGGGTTGAGTAATCTTCTAAAGACACAGCTATTAAATTGTAAAACACATCTTTTAGTTCGGCACCATAAGCTCCGATATTTTGAATGGGAGCCGTCCCTGTATTTCCAGGAATCAATGCTAAGTTTTCGATACCAGCATAATTGTTCTTCAATGCCCAAATCACCAAATCGTGCCATTTAACTCCTGCACCCACGGACACAATTACACTATCATCATTTTCATCAATAATTTGGATACCTCCAATATTGATATGAATGACTGGATGAGAAATGGAGTTGACAAACAATAAATTACTTCCTCCTCCAATTAAGAAAGGGTTTTTAAAACGAGGATCTTTTAGCGCTTTCTGTAGTTCGAGCTGATTATTCACACTTGTAAAGAGTGATGCTTTGGCATCTACTCCAAAAGTATTGAATTCTTTTAACGATACGTTTTCTAAAACGGTCATTTTAATAAATCTTTATGCTTGGAAAAGATAATCAAATTTTTTTAGGGATTGGAATAGATTTCCAATGCCTTTTTTAATAAATCGACAGATCGATTGAGCGCTTTTTCGTTCAAAACGTAGGCGATACGAATCATGGTTTCTCCTTCTTTGCCTGAACTGTAAAATCCATTTGCTGGTGCAACCATGATAGTTTGATTGTTGTCATTAAAATTTTCCAGTAGCCACTGAGCAAAATGCTCCGCATCTTGAATGGGTAATTTTACCAAACAGTAAAAAGCTCCTTGGGGTTTTGCGACGCTCACTCCCTCAATAGACCGCAAGCCATTGATTAAGGTATCGCGTCTGTTTTGGTATTCCAAATTAATTCCTTCAAAATAGCTTTCGGGAGTGTCCAAGGCGGCTTCACTAGCAATCATCGCATAGCTTGGCGGAGAAAGTCGTGATTGTGCATATTTTAAGGCAGTTGCAATCACTTCCTCATTTTTTGTAACGATAAATCCAATTCGCGCTCCACACATGCTATAGCGTTTTGACATCGAATCAATTAAAATACCGTGTTGTTCAATGTTGGGAATCTGTAAAATGGAAAAATGTGTGGCACCATCATAGACAAATTCACGATAAACTTCGTCCGAAATTAAAAAGATATCGTGTTTTATGGCAATTTCTCCAAGTTCACGAATTTCTTTTTCAGAATATAAGTATCCAGTAGGGTTGTTGGGATTGCAAATAAGAATTGCTTTTGTTTTGGGAGTAATCAGAGCTTCAATTTCAGCAATTGGGGGCAATGCAAATTGATTTTCAAGCGACGAGGTCACAGGGCAGATGCTGATACCATTGGCTGCTGCAAAGGCTCCGTAATTTGCATAAAACGGTTCGGGAATAATGATTTCATCTTCTTCATTAGCAATACAGCCTAGGGTCATGGTAAGGGCTTCACTAGCTCCTGTGGTTACCAAAATTTGATTGGAAGTAACAGAAATTTGATGCCCTGCATAATAGGCAGACATTTTGGTTCGGAACGCTTCCGATCCTTCTGAAGGTCCGTAAGAAAGAATGCTTAGACTGTTGTTTTTAACGGCTTCCAAAGCAACTTTTGGAGACTCAATATCGGGTTGTCCTATGTTAAGATGAAAGACCTCAACACCTCTTTCCTTAGCTTTATTAGCATATTCAGTGAGTTTTCTTATTGGTGAAGAGGGCAAATTTTTCCCTTTTTCAGAAACTGATGGCATCGTTCAAAAATTAAGCGACAAAGATGCAAAAAATATGGATGCATTTATCAGCTTTATTAAGACCCCACAGATTTGTGTTTTATTGTTAGAAAATAATCGAATATAAACAACCTATGAAAGTACTTTATAACAACAAAAAACCAAACTAAACAAGCAGTAAAAATTATTTTTCCTCTTCAGGAGGCATTACTTCGCCTTTTATTTTTAATGCTTTGGTGGTTTCGGTAGCGTTTGAGTTTACCGTGATTGTTTTTCGAATTGGACCGGTGCGTTTGGTGTCGTATTTGACTTGAATTTCCCCGTTTTGACCTGGCAATATGGGTGCCTCGGGTTTTTTAGGGATGGTACATCCGCAAGACGAATATACACGCGAAATGACCAATGGCGCGTCGCCTGTGTTGGTAAATTCAAATACACGAACCCCATCGCTTCCGTTTTCAATTTGACCATAATCTATAACATCAGACTTGAATTCGATTTTGGCTACTTTTTCTTGGGCAACAGTAGGAATTACAAACATTGCTACTAAAAATACTGTAATAATTTTATTCATAATGGCTTAGATTTTATTGGATATGTAAATATATCAAATTAAGTAACCTTTACAAAACCTGAAACTAACTTTTAAAATCCTGCAGAGTTACCTATTTTTGTATCGTCTTGCAAAAACGAGACCATTCTATGAACATTCCTTCAAAATTTGATTCCGAAGCCTCAGAAGACAAGTGGTATTCCTATTGGATCCACAACGATTATTTTCATTCTGAGCCCGATCATCGCACACCCTATACGATTGTTATCCCTCCTCCGAATGTGACAGGGATTCTCCATATGGGACATATGCTCAACAATACAATTCAAGATGTATTGATTCGAAGAGCGCGTATGAAAGGCCTGAACGCATGCTGGGTTCCTGGAACCGATCATGCTTCTATTGCAACAGAAGCAAAAGTGGTGCAGCGACTCAAAGAACAGGGGATTGAAAAAAGTGATCTTACTCGCGAAGCGTTTTTAGAACATGCTTGGAGTTGGACACACGAACACGGCGGTATTATTCTAGAACAACTTAAAAAATTAGGGTGTTCTTGCGATTGGAAACGCACTAAATTCACTATGGATCCAGACCTTTCCGAGTCCGTTATACGTGTTTTTATCTCGCTTTACGAAAAAGGAAAAATTTACCGAGGTCATCGAATGGTCAATTGGGACCCAGAGGCGCAAACAACTCTTTCGGACGAGGAGGTTATATACGAAGAACGCCAAGGAAACTTATACTATTTGCAATACACTGTTGTAAATTCCAATGAAAAAATAACCATTGCGACAACGCGTCCAGAAACTATCCTTGGAGATACTGCGGTTGCTGTTCATCCAAAAGATGAGCGTTTTAACCACTTGCATGGAAAAAAAGTTATAGTGCCTATCGTTGGGCGAGAAATTCCAATAATTACCGATCCGTATGTTGACATTGAGTTTGGAACAGGGTGTTTGAAAATCACTCCAGCTCATGACGAAAATGACAAAGCAATTGGGGAAAAACACGGCCTTGAAATTATTGATATTTTCAATGCAAATGCAACCTTAAACAGTTTTGGACTTCATTACGAAGGAAAGGATCGCTTTGTGGTTCGCAAGGAAATCACCAAAGAATTATCAGAAAAAGGATATTTGGTTAAAAAAGAACCGCACCTTCACAAGGTGGGAACTTCGGAACGCACAAAAGCTGTTATTGAGCCGCGTTTGTCCGATCAGTGGTTTTTAAAAATGAAAGAGTTAGCGCAACCGGCTTTGGAGGCAGTTTTAGACTCGGATGAGATCCAACTTTTCCCAAAAAAATTCAACAATACTTATCGTCATTGGATGGAAAATATTCGCGATTGGAATATTTCACGTCAATTGTGGTGGGGACATCAAATTCCAGCCTATTATTATGGCGATGGCAACAACGATTTTGTAGTAGCGGCATCTGCTGAAGAAGCATTGCAAAAAGCTATTGAAAAAACAAAAAACGCCTCTTTACAGCTATCGGATTTACGTCAAGACCCCGACACTTTAGATACCTGGTTTTCGTCCTGGTTGTGGCCAATCAGTGTTTTTGACGGAATACGATTCCCTGACAACGAGGAAATCAATTACTATTATCCTACCAATGATTTGGTAACAGGCCCTGATATTATTTTCTTTTGGGTAGCTCGAATGATCATTTCTGGGTATGAATTTAGAGATGAAAAGCCATTTTCTAATGTATATCTTACAGGATTGGTTCGTGACAAACAGGGACGAAAAATGTCAAAGCAATTGGGAAATTCCCCCGACGCCTTGGGGCTTATTAAAGAGTTTGGCGCTGACGGAGTTCGAGTAGGACTATTATTAAGTACAGCTGCAGGAAACGATTTATTGTTTGACGAATCACTGTGCCAACAAGGGAAAAACTTTTCCAATAAAATTTGGAATGCGACACGATTGATTCAAGGATGGGAAGTTTCTGAGGATGCCCATCAGCCTTTATACACTAAGCAAGGACTGGAGTGGTATGAGGCAAAATTCCAATCTACTTTGGTGGAAATTGAAGACCATTTTAGCAAGTATCGGATTTCGGACGCATTGATGGCTATTTACAAGTTGGTGTGGGACGATTTTTGTTCGTGGCTTTTAGAGATTGTCAAACCTCCATACGGAAGCCCTATCGATCGAATTTCTTATCAAAAGGCGGTGTATTATTTGGAGCAAAATTTAAAATTACTTCACCCATTTATGCCATTTTTAACGGAAGAAATTTGGCAATTTTTGGAGCAACGAACCCCCGACAAGGCTTTGATTGTTTCGCAATGGCCCGAAATGAAAAAGTTTGACAAAACTCTTTTGAAAAACTTTGAAACATCAGTTTCTTTAGTTGCCAATATTCGATCAATTCGAAAAGAAAAAAATGTTTCTTTTAAGGAAGCATTGTCATTAGTGTGTCTTGGAGATTCATACACGATCCCTAATTTAGAGATTGTCCAAAAACTGGGTAATATTGATACAGTTACGTTTGTAAACGAAAAACCGTCCAAAGCGGTATCTTTTCGAGTAGATGCGTTTGAGTTTTTTATTCCAATGACCGAAGGTGATGTTACTGAGGAGTTAGAGAAAATTCAAGAAGAATTGAAATACGCCAAAGGGTTTTTGACAAGTGTTCAGAAAAAATTATCCAACGAACGTTTTGTTTCTGGGGCTCCTGAAAAAGTAGTGGCAGTTGAAAAGCAGAAAGAAGCCGATGCGTTGGCTAAGATTGCAACACTTGAGGCTAGTTTGGAAAGTTTAAAAAGCTAAGATTTCCCAAAGTAATCTTTAACTAAATCAATATAGGCTTTTTTTGCCTCATCTAAAGGCATATAACCTACCTGAAGCAGCGCATTAATTTTGAATCCATTAATGAGCGGTTTTCTACTCCCTGGGTGAGTATTGTTTTGGTTTGCTTTTTTGTAGTAAGCATAGAGCTTGAGTAAAACATCTGCTTGGATGGGCTTCTTGTAGTTGTTTACAACAGCCACGGCCTCTAAAAACGCCTTTTCTAATGCTTGATCTTTCATTTTTCAGCGATTACATCAATGCCTCCTTTGACTTTTTGGTTGAGTTTTACATTGATTTTACTGTCTAAAGGTAAAAAAAGATCTACTCTTGAACCAAATTTTATAAAACCAGCATCGCTTCCTTGCTCAACTGATGTTCCTTCTTTAGCATAATTAACAATTCGTTTTGCCAATGCTCCAGCGATTTGTCGGTACAGAATTTCTCCGTAAGTTTTGTTTTCAATAACCACAGTAGTTCTTTCGTTTTCTTCCGATGATTTAGGATGCCAGGCTACCAAAAATTTACCAGGATGATACTTACTAAACTTAATCATTCCACTCAAAGCATATCGGGTTACGTGTACGTTTATGGGAGACATAAAAATAGAAACTTGTAGACGTTTGTCCTTAAAATATTCTTTTTCAAATACTTCTTCAATCACAACCACCTTTCCGTCTACTGGAGCGATGATATGGTTGTCATTTATAACCGTGATTCGGGTTGGATTTCTAAAAAATTGAAGAATTAAAATCAAAAACCCTAGCAAAATTAATTTTATGCTAAGACTAAGCCAAGGGGTAGTAATCCATATGTCAGTAGCAATTGTAACTCCCGCAACGATAACGAAAGTAATTAGAATAATTTTAAAACCCTCTTTATGAAACATATTCAATAATTTTTATAGTGAAAAAAACAAAAGGCACTGCAAATATAATACTATCCATTCGATCAAAAAGCCCACCGTGTCCTGGCATCCAAGTTCCGCTATCTTTTACTCCTGCAGCTCTTTTATACTTTGACTGAACAAGATCACCGAGAGTTCCAGTAATACAGGTGACAATAGCAATTAGCACCCATTCTGTTTGAGAAAAGATTGCCAAAAGATCGAATAAAAACCAACCTAACACAATGGAGGCTATCAGTCCACCTGCAAAACCTTCAATGGTTTTTTTAGGAGAAACGGATTTGAAAAGCGGGGTTTTGCCGAATCCTTTGCCTACAAAATAGGCGAAAGAATCGGATGTCCAGACGATCAATAAAAAGCCCAGTACTATTTTTGGCTCATAGGCTCCTGATAGGGACGGTAAGGCTGCTAAAACATTTAACGAACCTACAATGTAAAAGGCCGAGATAACAAAAACCATAAAGTTTGGAAACGACAACTCTTTTTTTGCAATGAGTTCAATTCCCAACAACAAATTGGTAAGCAAAGCACTGATGACCAGTATCCAAGTAAAAGCCTCATGAGGAGGACTTACAACCCCAAAATATAAAAAGATAGGGAATAGAATAAAGAGTCGAAGCTGAAGGGTTTCTTGTAATTTTTGAAACTCATAAATCACAATATAGCAAGCAATACTGATTAATGTATAAAATATATATTCGTCAACAAATAAAGACGAGATGAGAATACTCACATATATTATGCCTGTAAAGGTGCGACTCCAAATTTCTTTCATCTTAAAGGTCTTCTAAAAGGAGAAGATAGAGGTTTTTGGCAGTACTACCATAAGTTAAAAAATCTTCTTGATCTGAGTCTTGGTTGAAATGCTTAATTGTTGTAATGTTACTAGGGATGTTTTTTGCGTACTTTTCTTTGATTCCCTTTAATCCATCGCTCAGGGTTTCTGTAATTTGACTTGTGGTTGCAAATACAACAAAATTTTTAGGAAGATCTTGAAGTTTATGTGATTGAATTTGATTTGCGCTAATCAGTAATCCGCCATTTTGAGCTACTAAATATTCACAGGGCGTTAAAAAAAAAGTAGCATTTAGATTGGTTTTTGTTATTGAAAGAGATTCTTTTTCAAAGCGTTTTGCAAGGGTTGAATCGAAACACAACATTTCAGATTGAATCCAATGGTTTCTCTCTAAAATCATATCAAAGTTATCTTCAATTTCTAAAGAATTCTCACAATACAGAAACTTTCCACCGTTGTTATTAAACTCGATAGTAAAACGTTCTTCAACGGGCGCTACGACCTTGGGCATGTATTTGCTTTTCTGTTCAGATTTTTCTTCAGAAGAATCTTTAGAATGGCTTTTGCTAAGCAATTTAGAAAAGAAACGTTTCAAATTGAAATTTTTGAATTCGTGTAAAGATAAATATCTTCACACAAATTAGGAAGTTATTTTGACTTTACTTCTGTTTCAGTTTCCTTTTCTGTTTTTGAAGTCTCGTTTGCTTTCTCAGCATCTTCCTTATCAGCGAAAGGTCTTTTTCCAAAAATACGTTCCAAATCATCCTTAAAAATAACTTCTTTTTCGAGTAAATATTCGGCCAAAATAGTAAGTTTATCACTGTTTTTCTTAAGAATATTCAATGCTCTTTTGTACTGTTTTTCAATGATATTTGAGATTTCATCATCGATAGTTTGAGCAGTCGATTCGCTATAAGGTTTTGTAAATCCATAAGTATTTTCGCCACTCGAATCGTAGTAAGTTAAATTACCAATCTTGTCATTCAACCCGTAAATTGTAACCATCGCTCGCGCTTGTTTGGTTACTTTTTCCAAATCACTGAGTGCGCCAGTGGATATTTTGTCAAAAATCACTTTTTCGGCAGCTCTTCCTCCAAGGGCAGCACACATTTCGTCTAGCATTTGCTCGGGACGAACAATTTGCCGTTCTTCAGGCAAATACCAAGCCGCCCCTAAAGATTTCCCTCTAGGAACAATGGTTACTTTAACAAGTGGAGCAGCATGTTCAAGCATCCAACTTACGGTTGCATGACCTGCTTCATGAAAGGCAATGGTTTTCTTCTCTTCAGAAGTAATGATTTTGTTTTTCTTTTCAAGCCCTCCAACAATTCGATCTACAGCATCTAAAAAATCCTGCTTGCCTACAGATTTCTTGTTTTTACGTGCAGCAATCAAAGCTGCTTCGTTGCAAACATTGGCAATATCAGCCCCAGAAAACCCAGGTGTTTGTTTGGATAAAAAGTCAGTGTCTAGCCCTTTTTGTGTTTTGATGGGCTTTAGATGCACTTCAAAAATTTCTTTACGTTCTCGAATATCGGGCAGATCTACATAAATTTGACGATCAAAGCGACCTGCTCTCATAAGTGCCTTATCCAATACGTCTGCTCGGTTAGTGGCCGCCATCACAATTACATTGGTATTAGTGCCAAATCCATCCATTTCGGTCAACAACTGATTCAGGGTATTTTCTCGTTCGTCATTGGATCCTGTCATGTTATTTTTTCCACGAGCCCTACCAATGGCGTCTATTTCATCAATAAAAATGATTGCAGGAGATTTGTCTTTTGCTTGTTTGAACAAATCTCGAACTCGAGACGCTCCAACTCCAACAAACATCTCAACAAAATCCGATCCTGATAAGGAAAAGAAAGGGACTTTGGCTTCTCCTGCTACGGCTTTTGCTAGCAAAGTTTTTCCTGTTCCAGGAAGACCAACCAACAAGGCTCCTTTGGGGATTTTACCGCCCAAAACGGTATATTTTTCAGGGTTTTTAAGGAAGTCTACAATTTCTTGTACTTCCTCTTTTGCGCCTTCCAAGCCTGCAACATCTTTGAAAGTTACTTTAATGTCGGTTTTTTCATCAAAGAGTTTTGCTTTGGATTTCCCAATATTGAATATTTGTCCTCCAGCACCGCCAGAGCCTCCTCCAGACATTCGTCGCATTAGAAAAATCCATACACCGATAATTAAAATCAGCGGAAGAAAATTTAATAACACTCCAAGCCAGCGATCTTCAATGGTTTTGAATTCATATGCAAACTGAATATTATTTTTTTCGGCGGCTTCTAATTTTTTTTGAAAAAGTTCAAGGTTTCCAACTTCAAATTGGTAGTGAGGACCATGAACATTGAGTTGTCCTAGTAAATTTTTCTTTTGTGCTAATTTGTGAGTAGGGTTATTGAATGCCTGTTCAGTCAGAGTTACCTGAGCTAGACTCTTATTAATAACTTTAACATTGCTTATATCACCATTGTTGAGATATCGTTCAAACGTTGAAATGTTTATTTGCTGACCATCACCTGTATCGTCACCACTGGATAAAAAATTCAAACCCAAGAAAAAAAGTGCAATCCCAGCATAAATCCAATACGAATTGAATTTAGGTTTCGGGGGAGTTTTTGAGCTTTTCTTTGCCATATTTTAATATTTTGTTTCTATGGATGTTGTTTTTGCATCACCCCATAAAGATTCTATGTCGTAATATTCTCGAATGTGTTTTTGAAAAATATGTACGACTACATCCATATAATCCATTAAAACCCACTCACTATTGTCCAAGCCTTCCATGTGCCAGGGTTTTTCATGAAGTGACTTGCTTACTTTTTTTTGAATTGAACTCGCTAATGCATTGACTTGAGTGCTTGACCCTCCATTACAAATTACAAAATACTGAGTTACGGTATTTTCAATCTCTCGAAGATCTAAAATTTTAATATCCAATCCTTTAACATCTTCGATTCCATCAATAATTTCGCTAATCAATGTATCAACATTGGTTTCTTTTATCATTCAGTATTTTTGTTTGTGCAAAGTTATCATTTTTTGTGCATACATTTCGGGTTTCTTGTAGTTTTGTAGCATGATACCTTTAGTCAAACTTGATGCCATTGATTCGACCAATGACTTTTTAAAACGTTGGTTACAAGAACGTCCTTTAGAGGCTGCATTGGCAGTATCAACAAATCACCAAAAACAAGGAAAAGGTCAACGTGGAAATCATTGGATTTCTGAGCCTTCAAAAAACCTTGCCTTATCAGTATTCATTCCTCTTTCGGGAGTATCAGCTTCCTCACAATTTTTTTTAAATAAGTGCGTCTCCGTGTGCGTTATTGAAGTGTTGGAATCCTTAAAAATACCAGAACTAGCGATTAAATGGCCAAACGACATTTTGTCATGCCAAAAAAAGATAGGAGGAATTCTTATAGAAACATCTATTAAAAAAAATTATTTAGAGTATGCAATTGTTGGCATCGGTTTGAACGTAAATCAAATTGTTTTTGATGAGCTACCCAAAGCAGGATCATTGGCTTCGGTGACAAACAATGAGTTTCAAGTTGATTCAATTTGCCAACATATTTTAAATCGAATAGAGGCAAAATTTCCTATCCATCTTTTATCCGAATCTTCCGAACTGCACCAAGCGTATTTGTCTCATTTGTTCAAATACCAAAAAACCGCACAATTTATAGATTCCGAAGGAAATGAGTTCAATGCCACTTTGGTTGGAGTTGCTCCAACGGGTCAACTTCAATTGCAAACGCAAGCTGGATTGAAAAATTTTTTGATGAAAGAAATTACACTAATTTGGTAGGGTTGAACTAATCAATATTACGGATCAAAGTTTCAATAAATGCCGTAATGGGTTTTTTAACCATCATTGCCATCATAGGATTGAAATTGCCTTCGAATTCCAGATGAACTATGCACGAATTAATGCCATCGTCTTTTATATGGCCAATTAATTGAAAAGGAATTTTTCCGCCCCCAGCTTTGAGTACAATTTTAGAATAGGGAATTCGCTCTTCAATTTTAAGAGCAATTTCGGGCATTCCTTGGATGACAAACACAAAGTGATTATCATCAATAACCTCAAATTTTGAGAGATTTTGAGGCATTAACTTTTTAAAATCTTCTGCTTTTGACAAAGATTCAAACAATTGTTGTGCTCCAACAGAAACGGTTTTTTGAGAACTGCTTATTTTCATGTATTCTTCTTTAAATCGACCATTCTTGGGGCGCTTTGCTCCAAGTTGTTAGTATGTCAAGTTCGGAAGGCGAAATAGAGTTGTTTTCTAGTGCATGTTCCAACAAGCAATGATAATCGCTTAGTGTGTGTAGTGAGATTTGGTGTTTTTTAAAATTTTCGTTAGCTATTGGAAATCCATAGGTAAAAATAGCAATCATCCCCAATACATTGACTTCGGCAAGTCTTAATGCATCAACCGCATGAAGGCTACTTTTCCCTGTGCTTATTAAATCTTCAATAACAACCACATTTTGACCGGGTTTAACAGTTCCCTCAATTTGATTTTGACGCCCGTGCTTTTTTGCTTCTGGACGAACATAAACAAATGGCAAGTCCAGATAATCAGCTACCAAAGCTCCCAATCCAATGGCTCCAGTTGCTACTCCAGCAATTACATCGGGTTTTCCATAAAGTTCCAACACTTGTTCGGAAAGTTGCTTTTTTAAATACGTTCGAATTGAAGGATATGATAGGGTAATTCGGTTATCACAATAAATTGGAGATTTCCATCCGCTAGCCCATGTAAAGGGATTTTTTGGATTCAATTTAATTGCATTAATTTGTAAGAGATGATCGGCTGTTTTTTTGGCTGTGTGTTTGTTCAATATCATAACGCAAATGTATAAAGTTTTTGTCAATCAGAATGTAATAATTCTTACAGATCAACTCGATTTTGAAGATGATTTGTTTTTTTTTCCGATAAAAAAAATCAAGCTTCACCATATTTTAAAATTATTCAGCAAAGGAATTACAAATCGCGTTTATTTACACCATTCCAAACCTAAAAAATTACTCAAGCATTTTAAGAAAAAACTTGATGTAGTTCAAGCCGGTGGCGGAATTGTTTGGCACGAGAACGGAAATTTGCTATTTATTTTGAGAAAAGGAAAATGGGATTTACCCAAGGGAAAAGTAGATAAACAAGAAACTATAGAAGCAGCTGCTCTTCGTGAAGTTGAAGAAGAAACAGGCGTTCAAAATCTTAAATTAGGATCCTTTATACAAGTAACATATCATATTTTCAAACGAGGTTTAAAATACAGGCTTAAAGAAACTTTTTGGTACGAAATGCACACCGATTTTTCAAAAGAATTGGTTCCACAAATTAAGGAAAACATCACAAAAGCAGTTTGGAAAACTCCACAAGAGACAGAAAAAGCGCTTCAAAACACCTATCCAAACATTAAATTATTGTTAAAAAATTCAAAAAAAGTCGAATCTTAGATTCTTACTGATGGGGGAACTAGTTGTTTGTAATCTCCTTGGTTGTTTATGAGTTCGCGAACAATACTACTGCTGATAAAGGAAGTTTCCGCAGAAGTTAACATAAAAACGGTTTCAATTTTGGAAAGTTTTCGATTGGTTCTTGCAATAGCCTTTTCAAACTCAAAATCACCATGGTTTCGAATGCCTCTTACAATGAATTGAGCCTCTATTTTTTTGCAAAAATCCATAGTCAATCCTTCAAAACTTTTGACAACAACCTTTCGATTTCCCTGAAACGTTTCCTCAATAAATCGAATACGATCTTCCAAAGAAAACAAATGTTTTTTGGAAGCGTTGACCCCAATACCAATGACTATTTCATCAAATAATTTGAGACTACGCTCTGTAATATCCAAATGCCCCAAAGTAAAGGGGTCAAAAGTTCCAGGAAAAAGTGCGCGCTTCATCGTGTATAATTGTTGGGTGTAAAGATACTTATTTTTTGATCAGTGTCCTTTTTACCATATCTTCGAACAATGCCTTTAATGAAATGCCCGCTATTTTAAGTTGTTGTGGCAACAAGCTTTCACCTGTCAGTCCTGGAATCGTATTTATTTCAATAAAATGAGGAATATTACCTACAAAAATAAATTCGCTTCTGCTGAATCCCTCAATTCGCAACGATTCATAAACTTTTTTTGCTAAATCATTCAAGTTATTCAGCTGAGCCGGAGTAAGTCGAGCAGGGGTAATTTCTTCGGATTTCCCTAAATATTTTGCCTCATAATCAAAAAAATCGTTTTCAGAAACAATTTCTGTTGCAGGCAAAACCATCACCCTGTCCTGATAGCGAACAACTCCAATGGAAACCTCAATACCATCTAAAAAAGATTCGATAATCACTTCAGGTCCTTCTTCGAAGGCCACTTCAATTGCAGCAATCATATCGCTTGATTTGTGGACTTTAGAAACTCCAAAACTACTGCCCGAACAATTCGCCTTTACAAAACAAGGCAGTCCCACAGTATCTATAATTGCATTTACATCAATAGGATCTCCTTGGTTGAAATAATACGAAGTAGCCGAAGGAATATCAAAAGGTTTTAGGGCAGCAATACAATCTCTTTTGTTGAAAGTAAGTGCAGAAGTATAAGAACTGCAACCCATGTAGGGCATTCCAATCAAATCAAAATAGGATTGTAACTGACCGTTTTCTCCAGGAGCCCCATGAATGGCATTGAAAACCGCATCAAATGTTAACTTGCCCGCAGGGAGTCCAACCGAAAAATCATTTTTATCAACTACAAACAATTTCCCGTCTCTAGACTGATAAGTCCATTCGTTTTGAGAGATAACCACTTTATGAGTATGAAAATGGTCACCATTTAAGTGTTCCATAACGACACTTCCACTTTTAAGTGAAATGTCACTTTCTGAGGAAAACCCTCCCATCACTACAGCAATATGTTTTTTCATGCACGTTGATTTTTAATCAAAAGCCTGTTTAGGCAGTGTCTAACAATGAAACACGCTTTTGTAAGCATCACAAAAATATCATTTATTTTTTGCACTGTCCTTACACGTTTAGATTTTATATCTTTACACCTCAATTAATAGATTATGGGTTTGCTCCGGTTTTTATTTAGTAAAACTTTCTTACGTCAAATTATTCTTACAATTCCCGTTAGTATTGGAATTATTTATGGAACCTTGTATTTATTAAAAATATCCACCCATCATAATGAGTTTATTGAAGTCCCCGACCTCAATCGATTGAGCTTGGAGGAGGTTTCTAAGGTGTTGGAAGAAGCAACTCTTCGCTATGAAATTATGGACTCCGCTCATTACAACCCCAATTACAAACCCTTTTCTGTGATTGAACAAACTCCCGTTACTGGAAGTCAAGTTAAAGAAGATCGTAAAATTTATCTTACAGTAAACCCCTCCAATTATCGAAAAGTAACCCTCCCCAATGTGATTCAAATTACCTATCGAAGTGCAGCTGCTACTTTGAAAGCCGTTGGATTGGAAGTAGGCCAAATAACCTATCGTGATAATATTGGAAAAGACATGGTTTTACAACTTCGTCATAATAACAAACCCATTGTTCCTGGAACCATGATTCCCAAAATGACCCCAATTGACCTAGTGCTTGGCAACGGAATCCGAACTCCTTAAATTCAAATTTTTGAAAGAAATTACTCCCTTTACAGAAGAAGATCAAGACGATTTATACGAACATTATTCTTTTTCGGCAGATTCAGGTCAAGAACCGCTTCGTGTTGATAAATTTTTAATGAATCGAATTGAAAATGCTACCCGAAACAAAATCCAACTAGCCGCAAAGGAGGGGTGTATTTTTGCTAACAATTTGGCTGTTAAGTCCAATTATAAAGTAAAAGGCGGAGACATTATCAAAGTGATGTTGGCTCATCCTCCTCACGAACATTTGTTAGTGGGTGAAAAAATGTCCCTTGATATTGTTTATGAAGACGATGATTTATTGGTGGTTGATAAGCCTGCAGGCATTGTTGTTCATCCGGGACATGGAAATTATAGCGGAACACTTATAAATGGATTGATTTATCATTTGGAAAACCTCCCAAAAAACAGCAACGGCCGTCCAGGATTGGTTCATAGAATTGATAAAGATACAAGTGGCCTATTGGTAGTGGCCAAAACAGAAGAAGCTATGTCGCACTTGGCCAAACAGTTTCATGATAAAACCTCAGAACGAAAATATTTGGCTTTGGTATGGGGAGAGCCTAAAGAGCCCGAAGGAACTGTCGAAGGCAATTTATCTCGTGATCCAAAAAATCGTTTGTTAATGAAAGTTTTCCCAGAGGGCGATGCCGGAAGATCTGCCGTAACCCATTATAAAATTGAGGAGCGATTTGGCTATATAACATTGGTTTCTTGTCAATTGGAAACCGGTCGCACGCACCAAATCCGAGCGCACATGAAATATTTGGGACACACCCTCTTTAATGACGAGCGATACGGTGGCGATAAAATTTTAAAAGGAACCACCTTTACCAAATACAAGCAATTCGTTGATAATTGTTTTAAAATATTACCGCGTCAAGCTTTACATGCTCACACTTTAGGATTTGTTCATCCACGAACAGGAAAAATGATGCGTTTTACCAGTGAATTGCCAGCAGACATCAAAGCCTGTATTGAAAAATGGCGACAATATGCGCAGCATCAAACTATGTGACACCTTGCAAAAGTAGTCTCGGAACACTATTTTTGATAAAAAATACAAATTATGAAAATTGTGATTTCACCTGCCAAGTCGCTTAACTTTGAAAAACCACTTCCAACAAACCAATGCTCACAGCCTTGTTTTTTGGAACATACAACTCGTATTAATACCCTTTTAAAAGAAAAATCTCCCAAAGAACTTTCATCGCTTATGGGAATTTCTGAAAAGTTAGCTGATTTGAATTGGAATCGCAATCAGTCGTTTTCTGTCCCATTTTCTCCTAAAAATGCCAGACAAGCCATTTACGCTTTCGATGGCGATGTGTATACAGGTCTCGACGCCTATTCGCTAACTGAAAAACAACTCAAACCCATGCAACAACAACTTCGTATTTTATCAGGATTGTATGGAATGCTAAAACCTTTGGATTTGATGCAGCCTTATCGATTGGAAATGGGAACGCGATTTGCCGTTGGGGATAGTAAAAATCTACATACTTTTTGGAAACCTTTGATTACAAAACAATTGAATGATGAATTGAATGAAAACGAGCCTTTTGTCAATCTAGCAAGCAATGAATATTTCAGTGCGGTGGACTCCAAAGCACTTAATACGTCAATAATTACCCCTGTTTTTAAGGATTATAAAAACGGAAAACTTAAAGTGATTTCATTTTTTGCCAAAAAAGCACGCGGACTCATGGTTCGATATATTTTGGATCACAACTCCCAAACTCTCAACGATTTGCTAGGGTTTGATTCAGACGGATATGCCTACAGCCAGTCCGATACCGTCGATCCTCTTCAACCTGTTTTTGTTCGTTAGCGCGTAGTTGCTTTTTTTCGTGCTTTTACTTTTTTACGACTTCGGCGAACTCCAAATGTTTTGTTTACGATTTTGCCTCGACGGGTTTTTTTGTCTCCTTTGCCAATAGATTTAGGTTTTAAGTATCACTTGTATTTGAGTTTGCATACAAGCAAATAGCGGGTTTTACATTGGTTATATAGAAAAAACAACCCAACAATTAAACACAAACGTATGAATGGTAATAGAACGATTGGGGTCTTTCTAAGTACTAATTTACAAAAAAATCTTTCGAACTACCGAATGGTCTTTACAAAATCGGCAACACTATGGGCTCCGTATTGATCCAAATGCTTAATAAAAGCTGAACCTATAATAGCACCGCGTGTATATTGAGTAGCGGCTTTGAAAGTTTGCGCATTGCTAATTCCAAATCCAACAATTTGAGGAGTTGTAAGCTGCATGGTTTCAATGCGCTTAAAATACGCTGTTTGTGTATCACCAAAAGTATTCTTTGCTCCGGTTACGCTTGCGCTGCTTACCATGTAGATAAACCCTTCGGAAACCTTATCAATAAATCGGATTCGATTGTCAGGTGTTTGCGGAGTAATTAAAAACATATTTAACAATCCATAAGATTCAAAGGTTTTTTGATACCGCTCGTGATATACGTTTACAGGCAAATCAGGAATGATAAGCCCATCAATCCCGACTTCTTGACATCGCTGACAAAACTTCTCAATTCCGTATTGCATCATTGGATTGAAGTAGCCCATTAAAACCAACGGAATGTGAATTGTCTCCCGTATGTCTTTGAGCTGATTAAAAAGAAGATCGGTTGTCATCCCATTGTTTAAGGCACGGGTTGAGCTATCTTGTATGGTAGGCCCATCTGCTAAGGGGTCGCTAAAGGGCAATCCAATTTCAATCATATCCACACCCGATGCTTGAAGTTGTTCCAATACAGGTACCGTGTCATTTAGCTGAGGAAAGCCTGCTGTAAAATAAATAGAGAGCAATTTTTTGTCTTGCTCGAAAGCTTGTGTAATTCGATTCATTATAACTTAAAATAATCAATGTATGTGTTCAAATCTTTGTCACCTCGTCCCGATAAATTAAAGACAACAATTTCTTCAGGCCCAAATTTTCTATGATCCAAAACCGCAAAGGCATGAGATGTTTCAATAGCTGGAATAATTCCTTCCAATTGAGAAAGAATGATGCCCCAATCCATTGCATCTTGGTCAGTAATAGAAATGAATTCCGCCCGCCCACTTCGGAACAAATGCGCGTGCATGGGTCCAACTCCAGGATAATCGAGTCCTGCTGAAATTGAATAAGGTTCGGTAATTTGCCCGTCAGGAGTTTGCATCAATAAGGTGCGACTGCCATGAATCACTCCTTCTTTTCCAAGCGCCGAAGTGGCTGCACTTTCACCGCTATCAATTCCTTTTCCTGCAGCTTCAACGGCAATGATATTGACATCGGGATTGTTTAAATAATGATAATAAGCTCCTGCAGCATTACTACCTCCACCCACACATGCGATAACATGGTCTGGATTTTCTCGCCCTTCTTTTTCGAGCAATTGCCATTTTATTTCTTCACTGATAACGGATTGAAAACGGGCTACCATATCGGGATAGGGATGCGGACCAACTACAGAACCAATAATATAGTGGGTATCTACAGGGTTGTTGATCCAATCTCGAATGGCTTCGTTAGTAGCATCTTTTAGGGTTTTGCTTCCTGAGGTTGCTGGGCGCACTTCAGCTCCAAGCATTTTCATGCGCGCAACATTGGGGGCTTGGCGTTTTATGTCAACTTCTCCCATATACACTATACATTCTATTCCCATTAGAGCACAAACCGTAGCTGTTGCTACACCGTGTTGACCAGCCCCAGTTTCAGCAATGATTCGATTTTTACCAAGTCGTTTGGCTACCAAAATTTGTCCAATTGTGTTGTTGACCTTGTGAGCGCCTGTATGGCACAAATCCTCTCGCTTTAGATAAATTTTTGTGTTGTATTTCTCAGACAACCGCTTTGCAAAATACAAAGGGGTTGGACGCCCTACAAAATCTTTAAGCAATTGATCAAACTCTTTTTTAAAGGAAGGTTCGGAAGTAATTTTTAAATAGTTCTGACGCAATTCCTCAACATTGGGAAACAGCATTTCTGGAATGTATGCACCTCCAAAGTCACCGTAATATCCTTTTTCATCAACATTGTAATTTACTTTCATAGCGCTATACTTTCTTTAAACTTTTTTAGTTTTTCTTCGTTTTTTATTCCTGGATCGATTTCAAATTTACTATTTACATCCAGCGCGTAAACAGGTAGATTGGTTTGACAAATTTCGTGAATCTTTTCGACACTTTCGAGTCCAATGCCTCCACTTAAAAAAAACGGTTTTTGAGAAGGATAGGAGCGGAGCACTTCCCAATCAAATTCTTCTCCATTGCCTCCCGGTAGTTTTCCTTTTGTATCAAATAAATAGTAATCACAAGCCGCTTCGTAGGGGGATAGTTCTGAAAAATCAAAGCGATCTTTGATAGAAAAAACTTTAATTACAGTTGTTAATAATTTCAGTTTCGCGCAAATTTCTGGAGCTTCTTGCCCATGAAGTTGTACTGCCTGTAAATCAAATGTTTTTATTTTTTCTAAAATAAAATCGAATGATGCATTGACAAAAACGCCTACTTTTTGAATATTCTTTGGAATGTTTTTGGGAATTTCCACACAAAATCGAGGTGATTTCTCCCAAAAAATAAATCCCAAAAAATCAGGTTGCAATTTTGCTATCAATTGAACATTGTTAACTTCTTTCATCCCGCAGATTTTTAGTTTCATAATTGCTGAATGAATTGTTGAGCGCTGAGCCCAGGATTTTCTTTTTTCATAAAATGCTCTCCCATTAAAAATCCCTCAAAACCTACGTTTTTTAATTCTTTAACCGCGCTTATATCACTGATTCCACTTTCAGAGATTTTCACAAACTCATTGGGAATTTGGTCAACTAACTGTTTGCTCGTTTCTAGACTTACCTGAAAGGTTTTTAGGTTGCGATTATTAACGCCAAGCAAATTCAATGACGGCATGAGAGCTTTTTCCAATTCTTCTTGGTTGTGAACCTCTAACAATACCTCAAGCCCCAGTTTTTGGGCTGTTTCAGAAAAGCGTTTAATTTCTTCTCTTGACAAGCATGCGGCAATGAGTAGAATTGCATCAGCCCCATAAGCTTTGGCTTCGATAATTTGATATTCGTCTATGATAAATTCTTTTCGCAACAAGGGCAATTGACTTGCTCCTCGTGCTAAGATTAAGTCATCCAATGATCCACCAAAATATTTGGTGTTGGTTAGTACAGACATTCCACCTACACCTGCTTTTTCGTAGCCTTGCGCAACTTCGTGGACCAAAGTGTCGAGATTGATATTGGGCTTGGAAGGAGAACGGCGTTTGTGTTCTGCAATGATTCCCGATGAACTGTTTCGAATTCGATCACTTAACGAATATGGAGTTCGCTCAAACAATACTGATTGTTCCAATTGTGAAATAGGAATGCATTGTTTTTTATACTTCAATTCTTTGTACAAATCCGATACGATGCTTTCTAAAATAGTCATTGGGCACTGATTTTTTGAAGTTTTTTAAGAGCCTTAAAGGCTTTTCCACTGAGGAGTGATTCGTTGGCTTTGTCGAATCCTTCTTTGGGGGTTATTTGCAATGCTGTAGCAATGGCCATTCCAGCGTTTGCACATACAACTTGATGTTGTGATTGTGTCCCTTTTCCTTGTATAACATTCATGAAAATATTGGCAGAAGCTTCTACACTATCACCTCCTCCAATGGAGGATGCGGTAAGTTTTTGTACACCAAAATCTTCAGGGTCTAAGGTGGTTTCCCCACGATTTGTAACGAGTTTGGTCGTTCCTGTTAGTGAAATTTCATCGTATCCATCCAAGGCATGTATAACACTAAAGTTTTTGGACGTTTTTTGATACAAAAAGCCATACAGTCGCAACAACTCCAAACTAAATACGCCTACCAATTGATTGTTAGGAAATGCAGGATTTACCATGGGTCCCAACATATTAAAGAATGTTTTTACACCCAATTCACGGCGAATTGGCGCTACGTGTTTCATGGCTGGGTGGAATAAGGGTGCATGTAGCACACAAATTCCTGTTTCTTCAATACATCGCTTTAAGAAGTCTGCTTCGTTGGAAAATTTTATACCCAGATATTCCATTACATTGCTGGACCCACAAGAAGAAGAAACACCATAATTGCCATGTTTTGTAACATGAATCCCTGCGCCAGCAGTTACGAATGAAGAAAGCGTAGAAATATTAAAGGTATCTTTTCCATCACCTCCTGTACCGCAAAGGTCAATAGGATTGTATTCAGACAAATCAACGGCTACACAAAGTTCCAACAGCGCATCTCGAAATCCCTCGAGTTCATCAATGGTGATACTTCGCATCATGAATACAGTCAAAAAAGAAGCGATTTGCCCAGGATTATAAGATCCGTTGGCAATATTGACCAATATTTGTTTGGCCTCTTCTTTTTCAAGCGTTTCGTGTTGAATGAGTCTGTTCAGAATATCTTTCATTGTTAGGCTTTTAACCAGTTTTTTAATAAATGTTTTCCTTCGGGGGTTAATACCGATTCGGGATGAAACTGAACACCTCTAACATTATACGTTTTGTGACGAATTGCCATCACTTGACCGTTGTCGTCTTTAGCCAATACCTCAATGGTGTCGGGAAGTGCTCCTTCGACTACCCAAGAGTGATACCTGCCTACCATCATTGGGTTTGGAAGTCCTTCAAAAAGGATGTCTTCAGAGGTGATATTTACAGGAGTCGCTACTCCATGATACACTTTTTCAAGATTGGTAAGCGTTCCTCCAAATACTTCGCCAATAGCTTGTTGTCCGAGGCACACCCCCAAAATACTTTTTGTAGGAGCATATTTTTCAATAATAGCCTTTAGCAGTCCAGCTTCTTCCGGAATTCCAGGGCCAGGAGAAAGCACTACTTTTTCGTAGGCATCTACTTCTTTAAGTGTTAACTGGTCGTTTCGTTTGACAGTCACATCGCAGTTGAGCTCTTCCAAATAGTGAACTAAATTATAAGTAAATGAGTCGTAATTATCTATGACGAGTACTTTCATAACTAAATGTTTTCTGCAATTTCGAGTGCTGAAGTCAAGGCACTGGTTTTGTTAAATACTTCTTGCAATTCACTTTCAGGAACAGACTCTGATACAATTCCTGCTCCTGCTTGTAAATGAAGCTGTTGGTCTTTTGATAAAAAAGAGCGAATGATTATTGCATGATTAAAATTACCATTAAACCCCATATACCCAATGGCACCTCCATAAAAGGCACGACTTGTTTTTTCGTATTCTTCAATCAGTTGCATGGCGCGGTGTTTGGGTGCTCCGCTAAGCGTTCCTGCGGGGAAAGTATCTGCTACAATTCGAGTGGTTGGAATTTCGGGCTTCTTTTTTCCGGTAACTTTAGATACCAAATGAATGACATGAGAGTAAAACTGAACTTCGCGATAGTTCACTACTTTTACATTGGATCCGTTTCGACTTAAATCGTTTCGCGCCAAATCAACGAGCATAACATGTTCGCTATTTTCTTTTTGATCTGCAGAAAGTTTTAAGGCAAGTGCTTTGTCTTGCTCATCGTCTCCAGTTCTTCGGAATGTTCCTGCAATGGGATGAATTTCAGCAATTTCATTTTTAACTACAATTTGAGCTTCGGGAGAACTTCCAAAAATTTTGAAATTACCGTAGTCGAAATAAAACAAATAGGGAGATGGATTGATTGATCGAAGCGCGCGGTATAGATTAAAATCGTCTCCTTTAAATTGCTGTGAAAATCTTCTGGAAAGCACAATCTGAAAAACATCTCCACGCTGACAGTGTTTTTTACCGAGTTTTACCAAATCCATAAAATCCTCATCGGTCATATTAGAGCTAAGAGCTCCTTCTTTTTGAAAGGCGTATGTCGCAAAATTTTTAGCAGTGATGATTTTTAATACTTCTTTCAAATTGCTTTGAGACTCATAGTTGTGAGAAAACACATAGGCTTCGTTGTTAAACAAGTTGATGGCGATAATATTTTGATAAACAGCATAATAGATATCAGGGATATCCAAATCTCCTTCTTTTTTATGCAATGCAATATCTTCAAAATAGCGAACCGCTTCGTAAGAAATATATCCAAACAATCCATTGTTAATGAATTGATGCGGGCTTTTTTCGGAATCAAATTGTTGTGCAAAATTGTGAATTTCATCTGCAACATCAACTCCATCAGAAATGACAATAGTTTCTTGGCTCCCGTCAGGAAGATTTTTCACAATGTTTTCGTGTCGTACCTTAATGTCAGCAATAGGGTTGAAGCAGATGTAAGAAAAACTATTGTCACTTGCTCCATATTCACTGCTTTCTAGAAAAATAGCATTAGAAAATCGATCTCTGATTTTGAGGTAGATCGAGACAGGTGTCAAGGTATCTGCTAAGATCCTTTTGTGATGTGTCTTTAAAGAGTATTTATTTTTCATACAATCAAAAAAAGGCTTGTCGCAATTGACAAGCCTTTTATATTTTTAGATACACAAAGGAATGTTATTGCGACAAAGCGTTTCGCAAGTTCCACCACCATGTATGTGTATTGTTATTTTTCATTTTGAATTGTCAAAGATAAACATGAGAATTGAAATTTTCAAATTTTTCTTATGAGAATTGCACTATGAATTTAATTTAGTTGCGTTGGCATGAGATCCGTCGCAGTATCCTTCCGCATTTTGTGTGTTACCACATCCGCATTTTGGTCTGGTTGTTCGCATTGATTATAGTTTTAATGTTACTGTTAATTTAAAATCATCACTAATGGCTTTGTTACCAAGGTTGTCAAAAAAGCTTCCCGATCCGTAACGCACATTGTGTTTGCTACGATCAATCGTAACATCTGCAACAAAAGTGTCTGCTGTTGATTTTATTGTAAATGGAACACTTTGTGTAATTCCTTTAATAGTAAAGTCTCCAACAACAGAGTAGTTTCCGTTGTCTTGGGCGTTGATTTCTTTAATTGTTAGTGTCGCTTCAGGATACGATGCTACTCCAAAAAAATCATCGGACTTAAGATGTTTTTCTAATTTTTTCTTGGAGCTTCCTTCCAAATCTGTGCACGCCATAGAGGTCATATCCACTACAAATTCACCAGCTGTCAATACATTGTTTTCGAATGTCAACGATCCGCTTGAAAAGTTTAGTGTTCCTTCGTGTGAGTCGGGAACTATTTTTGTCCCTACCCACTTAATGTAACTTTCTGCTAGGTCGATTGACTGTGTTTGCGCGGTTAACGTACTTGCTGCTATGGTAATGAATATCAGTATTGCATTTTTCATTTTAGGATTTAATTTTAATTAATAAATTGAGTAAAGTGTTTTTTTCTTTTTCGCTTAATAAACGTATAATTTCTTTTTCAAATTCTTGAATCACTGAGTCAATTTGAGATAATATTTCCAAGCCTTTTTCAGTAATCGAAATATTCACTCGCCGTCTATTTTCGGGACAAATTACCCTTTCAACTAACGATTTGTCAATTAACTTGTCTACCAGGCGTGTGGTATTGCTCATTTTATGAATCATTCTGTGGGTAATTTCATTAAGATTCAACATATTGCCTTTTTGGCCCCGCAAAATTCTTAATACATTGAACTGCTGAACGGATAAACCGAAAGGCTTCAAAGCATGTGCCAATTTTTCCATTACAGAATTATTGGCTTGCATGATACTAACAATAATGTCTTTGTTCAACGATACATCATTCACGGTTGTATATACTAATATTGTATATACAAATGTAATACTATTTTTAGAACCACCAAAAAAAAAGTATATTTGTTTTTATAAAAACTATGCAATGTTAAATCTATCGCAAGAAGAATGGACGGCTCAAAAAGCCAATGATTCACAACCTAAAATCTTAGATGTCCGAACTCCAGAAGAATATGAGGAGGGTTATATTCCCGATGCTCAAAACATAGATATTCGAATGGGTCAAGGTTTTTTGGACGCCCTTAAAGAATTAGACACTTCGGTACCGTATTATGTATATTGTCGGTCTGGAGCTCGAAGCAATCAAGCGTGCCAATTGATGTCGCAACTGGGCTTTGAAAAAGTCTATAATTTAGAAGGAGGTATTTTGGATTGGGAAGGAGAAGTTGTGAGCTGATTTACTTGCCCCCAAAATCAACCTACTTGCATCATGAAAGAAGAGTTTCTTCATTACCTGTGGCTACACAAAAAGTTTTCGTCGGATTTGCTGACCACATCGGATGGTTTGAAAATTGAAATTATTCGAACAGGAACGCACAACCTCAATTCCGGACCTGATTTTTTCAATGCGCAACTTTCAATAGGCGGTCAATTTTGGGCAGGAACCCTTGAGGTGCATTGCAAATCATCGGATTGGTATGCGCATTATCACGAAACAGATACTGCATATGATAATGTCATCCTACATGTGGTTTGGGAACACGACGTAGAGGTATTTCGATCGGATCGTACTAAAATTCCTGTTTTGGAACTGAAAAAATTTGTTGAGCCCAGCCTTTGGAGTCAATACAAGGGGTTGATTCAGGCAAATGGACTCTGGATACCGTGTGAAGATCAATTTCCAAAAAACAATTCTTTTTCAACAAAACATTTTCTGGAACGCTTGTATGTTGAACGTTTGGAGCGTAAAACCGAATTGTTTTATAAATTACTCGAATGTTCCAACAACAATTGGGAAGCAGTTTTATTTCAATCTTTGGTTAAAGGATTTGGACTAAATTTAAATGGCGATTCTTTTTTGGCTACTGCAGAGTCCATTCCGTTTTCGTTGGTTAGAAAAGTTCAAGGAAAGTCATTGGTTTTGGAAGCCATACTGATGGGGCAATCGGGCTTGTTAGATAGTGAGAATGAAGCTGGTTATTTCCACAAGTTGAAAGCAATTTATACTACCTACACACAAAATTACTCATTAGCTGCAATAGGAATTCCCAAGCCGCATTTTTTTAGACTTCGACCGAGTAATTTTCCAACAATACGAATTTCACAAATAGCAAATTTGTATAAAAACCAACCTTCTTTATTTGCTAAAATCATTGAAGCCAGTACTTTAAAGGAATTTTATGAAATTTTAAAAACAAAAACCAGTGAGTATTGGGAAACGCACTACACCTTTGATAAATGTTCAAAAAAACGAGTGAAATCCATTTCTCAAGCGTTTATGAATTTGTTAATTATTAATGTCATAATCCCTTTGCGGTTTTGTTACAATCAATATGTAGGAAAAGACGCTACAGATCAACTTTTTTCGATAGCGAGGGATGTGTCAGCCGAGAAAAATAGTATTGTCCAAAAATTCAACACTATGGGATTGACGGCAACGGATGCTTTGGAGTCACAATCACTCATTCAGTTGAAGCAACAGTATTGTCAAAACAAACGATGTTTGGAATGTGCTATAGGCAATTCGTTGTTACAAGCTTAATTCGTATATTAGCCCTATGTCCATGATTCATAAAATTCGACATTATTCAGAGCGGCGTGGTTTTGAGGTTTGCTCACGGTTGGCAGATCGCCTCGGGATGAAAGCGAAAAATGTTCGCCTGTTTTTTATTTATATCAGCTTCTTTTCTTTGGGAGCTTGGTTTGCTATCTATTTGATTTTGGCATTTTGGTTGCGCCTCAAAGATCTTATTTATTCTAAACGCAGTTCTGTTTTTGATTTATAACCTATGCAAAACCTACTTAAAAATCAATTATTATTTGCCCTACTGCTTTTAATGCTACTTGTATTAGTGGGCAGCTTGGGTTTTAAACTCATCTCAGACCTTTCTTGGCTCAATGCACTGTATATGACACTTATAACTGTCACCACTGTAGGTTTTGGTGAAATTGGAACCGTGTCCGATGCTTCAAAATTATGGACAATTGTCCTTATTGTTTCAAGCATTTTTGTTTACGCATATTCTATAAAAATTATTTCAGAATACCTGCTTATAAGAAGTACTTCAGAACGTTTAAATCAAAGATTTGTGAAAAAAAAGATTGATAAATTATCCGATCATGTAATTGTTTGCGGCTATGGTAGAAACGGCCGTCAGGCAGTTCAAAAACTTCAAGAACACAAGCAACCCTTTGTTGTTGTTGAGACAAATTCAGAGCTCATCGATTTTGACCAAAACAACCTGTTGTTTTATCATGGCGATGCCAAGGAAGAGTCCTCACTTCTGGCAGTGGGAATCCAAAAAGCACGTTGTTTGATGTGCTGCTTACCAGACGATTCCGACAATTTGTTTGTGGTCTTGTCAGCTCGACAAATGAATTCTAAGATGTTAATCATAAGCCGAGCTTCGAATGAAAATTCAGTTTCCAAACTCGAGTTTGCAGGAGCAGACCATATAGTGATGCCGGATAAAATTGGAGGCGGGTATATGGCCAGTTTATTGGTTTCTCCAGATTTAATTCATTTTGTCGGACAACTTTCAAATTTTGAAATTTCCAAAACGCATTTGGAAGAGCTTTCTATTAGTGAGTTGTCTCAAAACTATATCAATAAATCGATCAAAGATTTACAAATAAGAGAAAAAACCGGTTGCACTGTCATTGGCTGTAAGTCAGGAGATTTGGATTATGTTATCAATCCAACCTCCGATACCGTTTTGCCGGCTTCAACCAAGCTTTTATTATTAGGACAAAAGAGTCAAATACAAAACTTTAACAACCTATTTTTAGACAACTAAAAAGAAAATTATTCAAAAAATTTGAATTCCCTATTTTTAATTGCATCTTCGAAATGTGATTTTTTTAACAATCTGCTATCTATTATGAAACAATTATTAAATGCCCTATTCATCCTTTTTTCACCCGTTTTTTTGATTGCACAAGAAACACAAAAAGGCTTAGACGATAAAATTAATGAGGCTTTTACACCCATTGCCGATTGGTGGGGTGGAGTCGTTTTGCATAATTTTCCAGGTACCGAAATCCCAACTATTATTTTCTTACTTGTTGGGGGTGCACTATTTTTTACAATATATTTTGGTTTCATCAATGTGGTAAAGTTTCCGCTTTCAATTTCAGTAGTTAGAGGAAAATATGATGATTTGGAAGGTCACGGAGTAGTGGAAAACGCAGCCATTAATGTTGTCGATGGAGATATACCCGACACCATTAAAGATGAAAGTAAAGAAGGAGAAGTTAGCCATTTTCAAGCATTGGCAACTGCAGTTTCAGGAACTGTAGGGAATGGAAATATTGCGGGAGTCGCCCTAGCAATTGCTATTGGAGGACCTGGAGCAACGTTTTGGATGATACTCTGCGGACTTATTGGAATGTCAACCAAGTTCGTTGAATGTACATTAGGAGTAAAATACAGAGACGTTGGAGAAGATGGCACTGTCTACGGAGGCCCCATGTATTATCTTTCCAAAGGTTTGAAAGAAAAAGGATTTGCCAAATTGGGTAAGTTTTTGGCAGTTGTATTTGCCATTCTATGTATTGGAGCTTCTTTTGGAGGTGGAAATGCCGCGCAATCCAATCAAGCAGCCATGCAGTTGGTGGAGTCTTTTGGAATGACCGGCGGAAGCGCACGAACCATTATCGGTTTTATCATGATGGTATTTGTAGGAATTATTATAATTGGAGGAATCAAGCGAATAGCTTCTGTAACTGAAAAAATAGTACCCTTTATGGCACTTATGTATGTTGCAGCGTGCCTGTATATCATCCTAACAAATTTTAGTTTTGTTGACGATGCTTTTGGACAAATTTTCACTCAAGCATTTAGTCCTCAAGCGGGATTGGGAGGACTGTTAGGAGTTTTAATTACTGGATTTCGTAGAGCTGCTTTTTCTAACGAAGCAGGTGCTGGGTCGGCCTCTATTGCTCACTCAGCAGTTAAAACAAAGTACGCCGCTTCTGAAGGGTTAGTTGCTTTGCTTGAACCGTTTATTGACACTGTTGTTATTTGCACCATGACCGCTTTGGTAATCATTATTTTCAATGGTGATGGATCTGCATTTGCTTACGGTGGAGAAGGAGGAAAAGTTCTTATTGATGGTGTATACCAAGAGGGAGCTGGAATCACTGCAGCCGCTTTTGCGGAATATATTTCTTTTTCAGGACCCTTCCTTACTCTTGCTGTTGTATTATTTGCTATTTCAACAATGATTTCTTGGTCGTATTACGGACTTCAATCGTGGATGTTTGTGTTTGGAAAAAGCAAAATTTCCGATTTGACTTACAAGGTCTTATTTTTAGTTTTTATAGTTATTGGAGCTGCTGGAGATATGTCTGCCGTTTGGACTTTCTCGGACGCTATGATTCTTGCCTTGGTTTTCCCTAATATGATAGGATTATTTTTCTTATTCCCTAAAGTAAAAGAAGAATTAAGTCGCTATTTGAAAGCAATCAAAACCGCATAACATATGAATGAAACCACGCCCCAACTTTTTTAGGATTTCAAAAACACAACAACGAGGATTGATACTGCTTATACTTATTGTATTAGTAGTAGAAATCCTTTTACTCTTTAAATCAAAATCCGATCCAAGTCAAACAAATGACACCTCCCAAGATTGGAAAGTGTTTCAAGCCCAAATAGATTCCCTTAAAAGCATACAGGCCCAAAAAGATGCGATTACAATTTACCCTTTCAACCCAAATTTCCTCACTAAATACCGTGGATATGTTTTGGGAATGTCGCCCCAGGAGGTTCAGCGGATGATTGATTTTAGAAAGCAAAAAAAGTTCGTAAATACGGCAAAAGAATTCCAAAGAATAACTCAAATTAGCGATTCTTTATTGGCGCATATTTCACCCTATTTGAAATTTCCAAAGTGGGTTACAACATCCAAACAAAAGTTTGTGGCCACACCGTTGATTAAAAACCCCTTAAATACAGCAACCGCCGAAGACCTTAAAAAAGTATATGGCGTTGGCAATGTATTGGCAGATAGAATTATACAATTTAGAAATGTAATAGGAGGTTTTGTGATAGCGGATCAACTTCAGGATGTTTTTGGCTTGGAAGACGCCACGATTATCAATATCTTATCAAAGTTTGAGGTTAAAAATCCACCCAATCTTCCAAAAATAAACATCAACACAGCCTCTATTAATGAGCTCAATGAAGTTCCGTATATTACCTATTCCATGGCGCGAGAAATTGTAGTTTACAGGTCACAACATGGAAACTTCAATAGTTTTGAAGAAATTGAACAGCTGGAAGGTTTTTATTCTAAAAAAACAAAAAGAATTGCCTTATATTTGTACTTGGAAAATAGTGATAGAGAGGATGAATATTGATACCCAGAATTCTTTATGTTTTGATTTAAGTGAAACTCAGCAAATGGTGGCTTCTTCTGCTAAAGATTTTGCTGAGCAATACATACGTCCTTACGTAATGGAATGGGACGAAAAACAAGAGTTCCCTGTTCACATCATGCGAAAAGCGGGAGAGTACGGATTTATGGGAATTTTAGTTCCAGAAATGTATGGAGGCTCAGGCCTAGGATATCATGAGTATGTTGAAATAATCACAGAAATTTCCAAAGTAGATCCTTCAATGGGGCTTTCTATTGCAGCTCACAATTCATTGTGTACCAATCATATATTGGAATTTGGCGACCAAGATCAAAAGCAGCGTTGGTTGCCCAAGTTGGCTTCCGGAGAATGGATTGGCGCTTGGGGACTTACCGAACACAATACAGGATCCGATGCTGGAGGAATGAATTCAACAGCGGTTCGAGAGGGAGACAGTTGGATTCTGAATGGAACCAAAAATTTTATCACTCACGGTAAAAGCGGTGACTTAGCAGTTGTGATAATGCGAACCGGTGAAAAAGGGGATAACCACGGAATGACAGCTTTTGCTATAGAACGAGGAACTCCCGGATTTTCATCAGGAAAAAAAGAAAATAAACTGGGAATGCGAGCTTCTGAAACAGCCGAATTGGTATTCGATCAATGTAGAATTTCAGACGACAATCGATTGGGAGAAGTTGGCAATGGCTTCATTCAATCATTGAAAATACTAGACGGCGGTCGGATTTCTATAGGCGCCCTGTCTTTAGGAATTGCCAAAGGCGCTTACCAAGCATCTTTAGCCTACTCCAAAGAACGTGTGCAGTTTGGAAAGCCCATCAGTCATTTTCAAGGAATTTCATTCAAACTCGCCGAAATGGCTACTGAAATTGAAGCTGCAGAACTCCTTGTACACAAAGCTAGTTTTGAAAAAAATGCAGGACGCAAAATGACCAAACTAAGTGCTATGTGTAAAATGTACGCCTCCGAAATGTGTGTTCGAGTTGCCAATGAATCTGTTCAAATTCATGGAGGATACGGCTATTCAAAAGAGTTTCCCGTTGAAAAATTTTACAGAGACTCCAAACTTTGCACCATAGGCGAAGGAACTACTGAAATTCAAAAAGTAGTGATTGCAAGAAATATTCTAAAATAACTTCTCAGAATAAAAAATTCGATTATATTTGCGCTTCTAAATGAGAGGAGGTTAAGGACTATGTTAATTATACCCATAAAAGAAGGAGAAAATATTGATAGAGCGCTAAAGCGATTTAAGCGAAAGTTTGATCGTACTGGCACCATGCGTCAATTGCGTTCCCGTCAAGCATTTATCAAACCCTCTGTCAAACAACGTGCTCAACTACAAAAAGCACAATATATTCAGAATTTGAGAGATCAAGAAGATCTATAAAGATCATTTTTTCAAGATAAATTTAACATCGATTCAAAAAGTTTTAGTAACTTAGAGTCGATGTTTTTTTATATCAAAACCCAAAACGAAATTTTTTGAAAAAATTCTTTGACTACTTAACGTTTGAAAAAAAGCTCTCTCCCAATACCATTATTGCTTACCGAAATGATTTGGAGACTTGCTTTGATTTTTGCAAAACGGAGTTTGAAATCAAAAGCCTTAAAGAAGCGGAATATTCAATGATTCGCAAGTGGATTGTTAAACTTTCTAATGAAGGAATCTCTGAATTAAGCATCAATCGAAAAGCGTCTGCATTAAAGTCATATTATAAATTTTTAATCCAAATTGGAGACTTAAAAGTTTCTCCGATGCAAGCCCATAAAAAATTAAAAGTTGAGAAAAAACTCATTGTACCATTTACTGAGGAAGAAGTAAATCGAGTCATCGATGAAGCCTTTGACGACACTTTTGAAGGCCAACGCGATTCGTTGATGATTGAAATGTTTTATTCAACCGGGATAAGAAGATCCGAATTGATAAAACTTACGGTTGATGACGTTTATTTTTCAAAAAAATTGATAAAAGTTCAAGGAAAAAGAAATAAAGACCGATTGATTCCTATGCTTCCAGGATTGATGAAAAAAATACAATCGTTTTTGGAGTTTCGCGATAAAATGGTCACTGATAAAACACAAACCGAGTTGTTTGTGACCTCCAAAGGAAAACGAATGAATCCCACTTTGGTGTATAGAAGAATTAGAGCCTATTTTAGCGTAGCCTCAAGCAAAGTAAGGAAGAGTCCACATATTCTTCGTCACACATTTGCTACCCATTTACTTAATAAGGGAGCAGATATCAATACCATCAAAGAAATATTAGGGCATTTTAGTTTGGCATCTACTCAAGAATACGCTAAAGTTAGGCTTCCTAAAATCGTTCAGGACTACCAACAAGCCCATCCTAGGGAACTAAGCCATGGAAAGGAAACTACCCCTGTTCAAAAAGAAAAAGCCGTAAAACGCAACTGGTATTAAAATCTCCATTAAAATTTAAAAATTATGATGATACAATTTCAAGCCGTCAATTTTTCACTTAAGTCCAATGTCTCAGCTTTTATTAGTAAACGGTTGCAAAAGCTAGAAAACTACCACGATCATCTCATAAAAGTAGATGTGTATTTAAAAGTAGAAAACACTTCTGAGAAAGAAAATAAAATGGTAGAACTACGCGTTCATGTTCCTGGCGAGGAGTTTTTGGTAAAAAAAGTTTGCAAGTCTTTTGAGGAGTCAATAGACGCCGCAGCCAAAGCTATTGAACGCCTGTTAATTAAGAGTAAAGTAAAAAACCGAGCCTATTAAAAAAAATGCATGATTTTTATTTGAAACAAAAAGAATAAATTGATACATTTGCAGTCCGTTTTAAAAAGCGGACTTTTTTTTGCAGAAAAGCCGATGTAGCTCAGCTGGCTAGAGCAGCTGATTTGTAATCAGCAGGTCGT
>ERZ887830.68-NODE-68-length-72135-cov-6.825139_pt1 | contig 72135 bp, 70 predicted proteins | sample MGYA00521101_ERZ887830 | MGnify/ENA primary metagenome ERZ887830 (study PRJEB32303, sample SAMEA104408592) | aquatic metagenome | biome: Marine water; feature: Pelagic; material: water | place: Baltic Sea | collected 2014-06-05T16:38:00 | depth 1,762 m ... | reverse complement strand
TCACCCGGAGATTACGCCGCCTTCAAATTTCCACCACCTTCGCGACACGACCCACGCGGGCGTTGCCAGAGTAATAGTCGTTATTATTGGTTCCGTTCCACAACAGTGTCCCCCGCTGCACACCCGCATTCCACAGCGACTGTTTCGGGTTCTCGTAATATATCCAACGCTGGTTGCCCTGATCCTTGAGACGCATCAGCGACCCGTTGTGCCACCAGCAACTATCGGCGAATGCGGCGGGGGCCATGACCGCAAAGGAAAGCGCGGCAACGGCAAAACTCTTTAAAAATCCCATGATACACCTCTCAAATTGCAATGCAGCAAATTTGACGGCCGAGGTTGGTCCTGTCCAGCAAAAACCTGCGTCAATCCGACTTAAAGCATTGATGGGACGACAAGATCGGGTGGTCTGTGCCCATCAGCGAAGGTCTTTACATTCAGGATAACCTTTTCGCCCATCTCGGCTCTCCCCTCGCGTGTGGCCGATCCCATATGCGGCAACAGGACCACATTGGACAACTCACGCAGGCGTGGGTTCACGTTGGTGCCGTGTTCATAGACGTCAAGGCCCGCCCCCGCGATCTCGCCCGCGCGCAGCATCCGGGTCAGGGCGTTTTCGTCGATCACCTCGCCGCGCGAGGTATTCACGATGACAGCCGTCGGTTTGAGCAGTTTCAGACGGCGTGCGTTCATCAGGTGAAAGGTCGAGGGCGTATGCGGGCAACTGATGCTGATCACATCCATGCGGCTGACCATCTGGTCGAGGCTTTCCCAATAGGCGGCCTCTAGCCCCTCTTCGACCTCGGGGCGCAGGCGTTTGCGGTTGTGGTAATGGATCTGCATCCCAAAGGCACGGGCACGCCGCGCCACAGCCTGACCGATGCGGCCCATCCCAAGGATGCCCAGACGCCGACCCCCGACCCTTGCGCCCAGCAGCGCGTTCGGGGCCCAGCCCTGCCATTCTCCGGCTTGCATGATGCTCATGCCTTCGGGAATGCGGCGCATCACCGACAACATCAGCGCCATCGCCATATCCGCCGTGTCATCGGTCAGCACACCCGGCGTGTTGCTGACCAGAATACCGCGTTGGCGGGCGGTTTGAACATCGATGTGATCGACCCCGGCCCCAAAGTTCGCAATCAGCTTTAGCTTGTCCCCCGCCTGCGCCAAAAGCCCCTGATCAATCGAATCAGTAATCGTCGGCACCAGAACATCCGCCCGCCGCATCGTCGCGGCCAGCATATCGCGGGATATGGGTTCATCGTCACCGCATAGCTCGACGTTGAACAATTCGGTCATTCTTGTCTCAACCGCTTCAGGCAACCGTCGCGTTACAACAACACTTAGACGTTCAGAAGGCATCTTGGGCGTCCCTTTGCTTTCTTTTTCGCAAACTCACTGCCACAGTTGCAAGAACCGGCGCGGGGTACAACAAGAACCAGCCCAAATGACGCGGGAAACACGAGCAGTTAAAAAATTACACCGGGTGTACAGGTATGTTTCGGGGACTCTCACCTTTTCTAGGGGCCGTTTTCACGGCCCTGTTTGCCGTGCAGGCCTTTGCGACAGAGCTTGGCCCTGTCACGAACCTGCCGATGCCGCGCTATGTCTCGCTGAAAGCCAACGAAGGCAATGTGCGCCGCGGTCCCTCGCTGACCCATCGCATCGACTGGGTTTTCAAACGCCGCAACATGCCGCTGGAAGTCACGGGGGAATTTGGCCACTGGCGCCGCGTGCGCGACCGTGATGGCGCAGGCGGATGGGTGCATTATTCGCTGATCTCGGGCGTACGCACCGTGATCGTCGAAAGAGACATGCTGCCCCTGCTGATGAAGCCCAATCCGCAATCTCCTATAAATGCTCAGGTCGAGGTGGGCGTGATCGCGAAACTGGGCGAGTGCAGCGGTGAATGGTGCCGGATCACCGCTGATCGATATCGCGGATGGGTTCCGCGCACCGCGTTGTGGGGCGTCGAGGCTGACGAGGTCCGGAATTAAGCCTGTGCAATCCCTAAGGTCCCCCTTTGCGGTTCGCCGGACTTCGGCCGAGGCCAGTTCGCTGGTGATCCACGCCGAAGGCAGCTGGCTGAAATCGATCCAGGACGAAAAGTTCGACTTTTTTGTCAAACTGATGCGCCATGCGACCGCGCAGGGCATCACCACACGGCTGGTGGCAGCAGAGGGCGGGTCGTCCAAAATGCTGCTGGATCAGGACCACATAAATATCATGGTCGGCGATCTTCCGGGCTATGGTCGCGGTCGCCTGCACGCCATGCCCAGCTATGTCTGGGGCTTCTGGTATCTGGACGAGGTTGGCGTACACTGGAATTCGTCCCTGCGCTTTGCCCGGTTTTGCCCCCATGACATCGACAGTGATAAGGCCAGCTATTTCTTTAACGGCGTCTCTGGCTACATGCTGCGCGAAAATGTGTCGAAGTTTCCGCAGGACGAGCGGATGCGCACCCCGCTACAGCCCGCCGCCGCCGTGATCTTTTGCCAGGAAATCGAAGGCTACCGCAATCGCAGCCATTATTTGACGACCGAACAGATGATCCGCATCTCTGCTGTGACCTGCAAGGACGATCTGGTCTACGTCAAACCGCATCCGTCCCAATCCAAGCCCTTTCGCAAGGCCATCATGGAGGTCGCCGCCGATTATCAGAACGTCATCGTCAGCGATGCCTCGCTGCATGACCTGATCGAGGCGTCCCGTGTCGTGGTCACCCAAAACTCTGCCGCCGGGTTCGAGGCGTTGATGCACAAACGCTGCGTGATCACCTGCGGCAAATCCGATTATGGGCACGCCACGCTGACCCCCAAAAAGGAAAGCGACCTGCGCGAGGCTTTGCAGTTTGGTCCGACGGCGATGGCTGATTTTCCCTACGAGAAGTATCTCTACTGGTTTCTGGATCGCAACTGCCTGGAACCGGCCAAGGACGAGTTTGCCAAGCGCGCATGGAACCGGATCAAGACCAAGGTTTTCCTGTAGAACGGAACGTCTGCACAGGCTCTGCGCTTTTCAGCGTCTTTAGCGCCGCACACAGTGTCCCTACCTCTATGTCATCGCTATGTAAGGCAGACAGACGATGACAACACCAATTCATCCCGACGTGCGCGTCGGGCATATTCACCTCAAGGTCGCAGATCTGGACCGCGCGATTGGGTTTTATTCCGGCGTTCTGCGGTTTCAGGTCACCCAACGCTACGGGGCACAGGCGGCGTTTCTGGCCGCTGGCGATTATCACCACCACATCGGGTTGAACACATGGGACAGTGCGGCTGGCACGCCGCCGCCCCCCGGTCACACCGGGCTGTATCACAGTGCCTTCCTCTATCCCGACCGCGCCAGCCTTGGGGATGCGGTAAAACGCGTTCTGGCAGCGGGGATCGCGCTGGACGGGGCCGCCGATCATGGTGTCAGCGAGGCCGCCTATCTGCGTGATCCGGATGGCAACGGGGTCGAACTGTACCGGGACAAACCAATGTCGGACTGGCCCAAAGACCCCGATGGCAGGCTGCATATGGTCAATGACCGTTTGGATGTGCAGGCGCTGATCGACGAGGCCACAGGGGAGGCCACAGGGGATGAGGCCACAGAGGGGTAAAGAATAATCCGGTTCTGTTAACCAAATCACAGACCACGCGCGCTCAACCGCTATTCTGGATCATGTCGTGACACGGACCTGTGGCCAGAGACCGTCAGATCTAGGGCCGCATTTCATGACTTCCTGAAGCCCGCTTTTCCCCAGTGGGCCAACTTAACGCCCCCGGTCCCCTGTGCCGGGGGCGTCTCTTTTGCTGGACCTTGCTCATGTCTTTTGCTGGACCTTGCCCAAGGCCGGGCCTAGTCTTTGCAAAACAGGAGAGTTCCAGCATGGCCACAGGCACCGATATCCGCACCTATTTTGAAGGCACATGGCACGAGGGCAACGTCCCCATCATGCGCGCGGCGGATCATGGGTCTTGGCTGGGCACGACCGTGTTTGACGGCGCGCGGTATTTCGACGGGGTCTGCCCGGACCTAGAGGCGCATTGCGCCCGCGTGAACCGCTCTGCCGAGGCGCTGATGATTATGCCCAGCGTGAGTGTCGAAGATATGGTCGCCATCGTCCACGAAGGGCTAAAGGCCTATCCCAAGGACACCGCCGTCTACATTCGCCCAATGTACTGGGCGCTGGAAGGCACGCCGATGGCGGTGCTACCGCTCATTGGGCCGACCGGGTTTTGCATCTGCCTGGAGGCGATCCCGATGGCCCCACCAGAGGCCTCAGCCCGGCTGACCACCACCCGGTTCCGGCGTCCCGTGCTGGAAAGCTCTGTGGTGAATGCCAAGGCGGGCTGTCTCTATCCCAATAATGCCCGGATGCTGGCAGAGGCGGCCTCTAAGGGGTACAACAACACCCTGGTCGCGGATGCGCTTGGCAATGTGGCGGAAAGTGCTACGGCAAATGTGTTCATGGTCAAGGATGGCGAGGTATTCACGCCTGTGCCCAACGGGACGTTCTTGGCTGGTATCACCCGGTCACGGCATATCGCAAACCTGCGCGACGATGGCGCAAAGGTGCATGAGACCGTCCTGAGTTTTGACGATTTTCGCGGGGCGGATGAGGTGTTCATGACCGGGAATATGTCCAAGGTAACCCCAGTGACAGAGTTTGATGGCACCCAATACCAGATCGGCCCAGTCGCGCGGCGGGTGCGTGAATTGTATTGGGATTGGGCGCATTCTGGCTAAACACAGCACCCCTAATCCCAACAAGCCAAGGAGGCTGCGATGCATGTGAACAAAGACTTCGTCTACCTGTCCGATGACGCGCTGAACGGGCTAGGGATCACGCCTGCAGAGGTGGCCGATGCGATTGAACTGGCGCTGCGCGACAAGATCGCCGGGCGTCTGCACACCGCGCCCAAATCCGCCATCATGCCGGGGGACGGGCGCTATATGATGTCGACCCTCGCGGTTGGCGATCGCGAGCGTTTGACCGTGCTCAAGGCGGTCACTGTCACCACAGTTGGCGCGCGGCTTGGACTGCCTGCGATCAACGGATCTATCATGGCGATGGATGCCGATACCGGGATGCTCAAGGCGATCATTGACGCCAATTGGGTCACTGCCGTGCGCACCGCTGCCCTGTCCACCGTTGCCGCGCGGCGTCTGGCTAATCCGGCGTCCACCTCTGTGGCCTTCATTGGAACCGGGGTGCAGGCCCATAGCCATCTGGCGGCGTTTGCAGAACTGTTTCCGCTGACAGAGGTGCGGGCCTTTGGACGGGGACAGACCAACCGCGACAAGCTATGCCATGTCGCTCAGGAAATGGGGCTGCGGGCCGTGGCCGCGCAAACCCCCGAAGAGGCGCTGCGCGGGGCCGATCTGGTGGTGACCTCGGTGACGCTGGATTACACGATCAAACCGTTTCTGGATGCGGGCTGGATGAAACCCAGATCTTTCGCCGCCATCACGGATCTGGGCATCCCATGGCATCAGGACAGTATGAGCGCCTTTGGCACACTGGTGATCGACGATCAGGATCAAGAGGACAGCATCGAGAAAAAGCTGGCCCCGCCAGAGCTTGTGCAAACCGATCTGACCGGGCTTTTGCGCGGCACACCTGCCATTGCCCATGATCCGGACAAGCCAAACTGCTTTGCCTTTCGCGGGATTGCACTGGGGGACTATGCGGCGACCGCCCTTGTCGTCGAGCGCGCCCAAACCCGGCACGCGGGTCTGAAAGTGCCCCCAAACGACGCAGGTTGAACGCGGCTATTGTCAGAACGCTGTGAAACGGCAATGATCCCGGTCTGAATCGGAGCGAGACATGCGTAAATTTCTTGTTGTCCTTGATGACACCCGTGAATGCCTGAACGCGATGCGGTTTGCAGCGATGCGCGCCGCAAAGACAGGTGGCGGTGTACAGGTGCTGTCGATCATTCCGCCCGACGAGTTCCAGCACTGGATCGGCGTTGGCAATATCATGCGTGAAGAGGCGCGAGAGCGTATTCACGCCCATTTCGAAGTCTTTGCCAAATGGATGCGCGACAAGCAGAACGTGGACCCCGAATTGGTGATCCGCGAGGGCGAGGCCGTGCCTGAGATCCTGAGCCAGATCCGCGAAGACGGCGAGATCGGCATTCTGGTGCTGGGCGCGGGCGATGACAAATCCGGCCCCGGCCCTTTGGTGACGCAGATGTCGCGCGCCTCGGGCAGTCTGCCGATGCCGATCACGATTGTGCCGGGTGAGTTGTCCAAAGAGCGGCTGGAGGCGGTGACCTGAGCCGCCTTTGACCAAATTGAGCGCCCTTCAGGCGCGCATATCTGGCACTTTGTGCGGTGTGGGGCGCTGCCCCGTTGCCCAAAGAGCAACCTCCCGGGACATTTGAGAACAGAAGAAGTGCGCGTTTAGAATCGTTCTAAACCTTGACTTGCAAGGGCTGTGCGCGCATATGAGAATTCTGACAAAAGGACTCTGACATGTTTATCCAGACTGAATCGACTCCGAACCCGGCAACGCTGAAGTTCCTGCCCGGCCAGACCGTTCTGGACGCGGGCACGGCTGACTTTCCGACGAATGGGACGGCTGGCGACTCGCCGCTGGCGACGCGGATTTTTGCGATCAGTGGCGTGGCCGGCGTGTTCTTTGGGACGGATTTTGTCACTGTGACCAAGGATGAAGCCGTGGCTTGGGATCACATCAAGCCTGCGATCCTTGGGGCGATCATGGAGCATTATCAATCCGGCCAGCCTGTAATGACCGGGGAAAGCGCCTCTGGCCATGCGGCGCATGATGGGCCTGACGGCGAGATTGTCGGCCAGATCAAAGAGTTGCTGGACACGCGGGTCCGCCCGGCAGTGGCACAGGATGGCGGCGATATCACGTTCCACGGCTTTGATCGCGGCATCGTCTATTTGCATATGCAAGGTGCCTGCGCGGGCTGTCCCTCGTCGACCTTGACGCTGAAGATGGGCATCGAGAACCTGCTGCGCCATTATATTCCGGAGGTTCTGGAGGTTCGGCCTGTTGCCTGACGCTCTGATTCTGGGATTTGACACATCGGCCGCCCATTGTGCGGCCGTTTTGTTGTCTGGCGACAGGGTTCTTGTGGACCGTCACGAGGATATGGCCAAGGGGCAGGCTGAACGGTTGATGCCTTTGCTAGAAGAGGTTCTGGCCGAGGCGGCTGTGGGCTGGCGCGATCTGGCCGCACTTGGAGTCGGGATCGGGCCGGGGAATTTCACCGGGATCCGCATTGCCGTATCCGCCGCGCGCGGATTGGCGTTAAGCCTTGGCGTTCCGGCTGTTGGGGTAAGCACGCTTGAGGCGCAGGCCTTTGGGGTGCCCGGCGTGGTGGTGTCATCGTTGGATGCACGACGTGATGGATTATACGTTCAGGCCTTCTGGACCGGCGCGCACAGCAGTCCTGTGCTTTGCGATATCCAGACCCTGCCCCCGATTCCGGCCGGGGCAGAGCCGTCTTGTGTCGGTCATCGCAACGATGAAATTGCAGCACTTTGCGCGGGTCATCCGGTGACGGTGCAGATGTCCGGCGCACAGGCGATTGCGCATATCGCCCATAGCAGGATGCACATTTTAGACCTGCCGCGCCCTGCACCCCTGTATCTGCGCGGAGCGGATGCGGCCCCGTCGCGCGATCTGGCGCCGGCGATATTGCCGTGACCGCCGCAGAGCTTGCCGCCCTTCATGCGCGATGTTTCACGACACCGCGCCCGTGGTCCGAGGCGGAATTTGGGCAATTTCTGGGGGATGCGGGCTATTTTTTTTGCACAGAGCCTGCGGGCTTTGTGCTGGGTCGCGCGGTTGTCGGAGAGGCTGAACTGCTGACCCTTGCCGTAGACCCGGACCATCGGCGGGCCGGGGTGGGGCGGAGGTTGGCAGAGGCTTTTGCAACGCAAGCTTTGGCAAGACAGGCGGATACGGCTTTTTTAGAGGTGGCCGCGGGCAACACCGGGGCTTTGGCCCTATATACGGTGTCGGGCTACACCGAATCTGGGCGCAGGCCACGGTATTACACGACCCCTGAAGGGGTGAAAATTGACGCGATCCTGATGAAAAAAAACCTGCATTCCGCCTGACTTTACGTCAATACCCAGAATCTATCACCCCAGCGCCGCTCTGTGCCTTGAATGGTTAAATAGCTATTGACCCTTTGGCGTGACCCGGTCCTAATTCGCCCCATCAACGAGTGATCTGCTCGCAATTCCGGGGGCGCCGGACCATCCGGTCCCCCTTATCCAACTGGGAGACCCTTCATGACCCTGATGCAGAAATTTCTAAGTGCTGGCGCAGCCCTTGCCTTTGGGGCATCTGGTGCTTTGGCAGAGCCCGGCCTGATCATCGACCTTGGTGGCAAGTTCGACAAATCCTTTAACGAAGCGGCCTATAACGGTGCCATGCGTTGGATCGAAGAGACCGGCGGCACCTATACCGAGACAGAGCTTCAGTCCGAGGCACAGCGCGAACAGAACATGCGCAAGATGGCAGAGCGTGGCGCGAACCCGGTTGTTGTGCTTGGCTTCATGAACGGCTCGACTCTTGAAAAGGTCGCGCCCGATTATCCGGACACCAAGTTTGCCATCGTCGACATGGTCGTGGATGCGCCAAACGTGAAATCCATCGTCTATTCGGAACATGAGGGCAGCTATCTCGTCGGTATGCTGGCCGCGATGGCGTCAAAAACCGGCACTGTCAGCTTTGTCGGTGGTATGGATGTCCCGTTGATCCGCAAGTTTGCCTGTGGCTATGTGCAGGGCGCAAAAGCCGCCAATCCAGAGATCAAAATGATCCAGAACATGACGGGCACCACGCCTGCGGCCTGGAACGATCCGGTCAAGGGGGGCGAGTTGACACGCGGTCAGGTCGATCAGGGCTCTGACGTGGTGTTTGCCGCCGCTGGCGGGACCGGTGTCGGTGTTTTGCAGGCCGCTGCGGATGCCGGGATCTTTTCAATCGGTGTGGACAGCAACCAGAACTACATGCACCCCGGTTCGGTTCTGACCTCGATGTTAAAGCGGGTCGACAATGCCACCTACAATGTGTTCAAAGACGGCGTTGACGGGTTCGAGCCCGGCATCAACGTGATGGATCTGGCCTCTGAGGGTGTTGGGTATTCCATCGACGAGAACAACGCAGACCTGATCACCGAAGAGATGCAGGCGGCCGTTGACGAGGCACGCGCCAAGATCATAGCGGGCGAAATCACCGTCCATGACTATACCAGCGACGACAGCTGCCCTGTGATGTAAACCACGTCTCCAAGCCGTAAGGACCTTCGTATGAGCACATCTCTGACCAACTTCTTTACGGCTTGGACAACACAAGATGCAGACAGCCGGCGCGATCTGATCGCCTCGGCTGTCTCTGGCGACTTCTATTATGTTGATCCGATGACCTCCGGTCCGATCACCGATGTTGCAGGCATGGACGCTTATGCCGCGAATTTCCTAGGCATGTGCCCTCCGGGTGCGTCCGTCTTCGTCAAGGATCCCATTGATGAGAAACTAGGCCATGTCCGCGCAACTGTGGTGTTTGCCATGAGTCCCGAGATGCAGCAGATCGGGCAGTATTTCGCAGATCTTGACGAAAACGGGAAAATCGCGCGGATGGTTGGATACGCGGGCAAAGGTGCCCAATGAGCGCTGCGGCAATTGAACTGGTGGGGATTTCCAAGGCCTTTGGTCCAGTGCAGGCCAATAAAGACATTGCGATCAAGGTCATGCCCGGCACGATCCATGGCATCATCGGCGAGAACGGCGCAGGCAAATCGACCCTGATGTCGATTCTCTACGGGTTTTATCAGGCAGATTCCGGCGACATCTTTATCAACGGCAACAAGACCACCATCCGCGACAGTCAGGCCGCGATTGCGGCAGGCATCGGGATGGTGTTCCAGCATTTCAAACTCGTGCAGAACTTTACCGTTCTGGAAAATATCATCCTTGGCGCAGAGGATGGCGCGCTGTTGCGACCCTCGCTCGCCAAGGCCCGCAAGGAACTCAAACGGCTCGCGTCAGAATACGAGTTGAACGTCGACCCTGACGCGCTGATTGAAGATCTGGGTGTTGGCATGCAGCAGCGGGTCGAGATCCTCAAGGCGCTCTATCGTCAGGCCAATATCCTGATCCTCGACGAACCCACCGGCGTGTTGACCCCCGCCGAGGCCGATCACCTGTTCCGCATCCTCGAAGGGCTGCGCGAACAGGGCAAGACGATCATCCTGATCACTCATAAATTGCGCGAGATCATGGAAATCACCGATACGGTCAGTGTCATGCGACGCGGCGAGATGGTGGCGACGGTGACGACAGCAGAGACCTCTCCCGAGCAACTGGCAGAGCTGATGGTCGGACGTAAGGTCTTGCTACGCGTGAATAAGAAGCCCGCAGAACCAAAGCAGATCATTCTCGAAGTCGAGAACCTGCGTGTTGTGGACGAGGATAAGGTCGAACGCCTGCGGGGCATATCGTTAAACGTGCGCGCCGGGGAAATCCTTGGCATCGCGGGCGTCGCCGGGAACGGGCAGTCCGAACTGTTAGAGGTACTGGGTGGCATCACCACGGGCACCGGAAGTGTGCGCGTGAATGGCAATGAAATCGACCTGACCGGCAAGTATTCGGATGGCCAGTCGCGCCGTGCCCATGGCATTGCCCATGTGCCCGAGGACCGCCAACACCTTGGCCTGATCATGGACTTTTTCGCGTGGGAGAACGCTATTTTCGGCTATCACAACGATCCACGGTATCAGAAAAACGGCGTGATGATGGACAACGCCGCGATCCGCGCCGAGACGGAAAAGCGGATGGCAGAATTCGACGTGCGCCCGCCGAACCCGCGTTTGCAGGCCAAAAGCTTCTCTGGCGGGAACCAGCAAAAAGTGGTTCTGGCCCGCGAAATGACCCGCAACCCGGATCTTTTGCTGATCGGCCAGCCCACGCGCGGCGTGGATATCGGCGCGATCGAATTCATCCACCAACAGATCATCGCCCTGCGCGATCAGGGCAAGGCGATCCTGCTGGTTTCGGTCGAACTGGACGAGATCATGGCCCTGTCCGACCGCATCGCGGTGATGTTTGACGGCAAGATCATGGGCGAACGCCTGCCCGGCGAGACAAACGAACGCGAACTTGGCCTGCTGATGGCCGGCGTCAGTGGCGAGGCCGCGTAGATGGACAAGATGCCCAAATGGGTCGACATCGCCCTGATCCCTATCATCAACCTGATGCTGGCGTTGTTCGTCTCTGGTCTGGTGGTGCTGTATATCGGGGAAAACCCGATTGAAGCGCTCAAGATCATGGTGAACGGCGCTGTGGGGTCGACCTACGGCTGGGGGTATACGCTATACTACGCCACCAATTTCATCTTTACCGGGCTCGCCGTCGCTGTCGCCTTTCAGGCGCGTCTGTTTAACATCGGGGGCGAGGGGCAGGCGGCGATTGGCGGGCTGGGCGTGGCGGTTGTCTGCCTTTATATCGATTGGCCTCATTGGCTGATTGCGCTGCCCTTTGCGATCATCGGCGGAGCGGTCTTTGGCGCGGCTTGGGCGGCTATTCCGGCTTATTTGCAGGCCAGACGCGGCAGTCACATCGTCATCACCACGATCATGTTCAACTATATCGCCGCGACCTTGCTGGTCTATCTGCTGGTCAATGTGATGAAGAAAAAGGGATCCATGTCGCCCGAAACCGCGCGCTTTCCCGAAGGCAGCTTCTTGCCATCAGCCTATGATATGGCCGGATGGGTCGGCCTGTCGTTTTCGCGCTCTGCGCCACTGAACATCTCGTTTTTCATCGCTCTGATCTGCTGCCTGCTGGTCTATATCCTGATCTGGCGCACGCGGCTGGGCTATCAGATCCGCGCCTTTGGCCAATCGGAACCCGCCGCGCTTTATGCCGGGATCAGCCCCTTCAAGATCACAATGATCACCATGCTGATCTCTGGCGGTCTGGCCGGAATGATGGGCATCAATGCCGTGATGGGAGAGGCAGAACGTCTAGTGCTGGACCCGGTCCAAGGCGCTGGTTTTGTGGGTATTGCCGTGGCTCTGATGGGGCGGTCGCATCCGCTGGGTGTGCTTCTGGCCGGGATATTGTTCGGGATGCTCTATCAGGGGGGTGGCGAGTTAGAGTTCGAAATTCCTGCCGTCAGCCGAGAGATGATCCTTGTGATCCAAGCGCTTGTGATCCTCTTTACCGGAGCTTTGGACAACATGATCCGCATGCCCATCGAACGCCTTTTCGCGCGATCCAGACAGAGGACTGCGTGATGGACCTGATGACGACGCTGCAAATCCTAGACAGCGCGCTGCGTCTTGCCACGCCGCTGTTGTTCGCCTGCCTTGCCGGGTTGATCAGCGAGCGCGCCGGGATCTTTGACATCGGCCTGGAGGGCAAGATGCTGGTCTCTGCCTTTATGGCCGCCTCTGTCGCGTCATTCAGTGGCAGTGTCTGGATTGGCCTGTTGGGCGGCATCGGGGCCTCTGTGTTTTTGGCGCTGATCCACGGAGTTGCGTCGATCACCTTTCGCGGCAACCAGTTGATTTCTGGCGTGGCCATCAACTTTCTCGCGGCCGGGATCACGGTGATTATTGGCGAGAACTGGTTCCAACTGGGCGGGCGCACGCCCCAGCTTGAAGGCGCCGCGCGGTTTCAGGAAATCACCCTGCCCTTTGCCGATGCCATGCGCGAGGTGCCTGTGATCGGGCCGATCTATTATGAACTGATCTCTGGTCACTCGATCCTTGTCTACGTCGGCCTCTTCGCGGTCTTTGCAACATGGTGGGTCCTGTTTCGCACGCGGTTTGGTCTGCGAATGCGTGCGGTGGGCGAGAACCCGGAATCGGTGGACACCGCCGGGATTTCGGTGGTCCAGTTGCGCTTTGCTGCCGTTATCATCTGCGGCGTGCTTTGCGGGATTTCGGGGGCCTATTTGTCCACGGGTCTGTCCGCTGGGTTCGTCAAAGATATGAGCGCGGGGCGCGGGTTTATCGCCCTTGCCGCGCTGATCTTTGCGAAATGGCGGCCGGGTTATGCGCTTGGCGCCTGCCTGCTGTTCGGCCTGCTAGAGGCGCTTGGCAACCGCTTTCAGAACATCGAGATCCTGAGCGTGCAGATCCCTACGCAATTCATGCAGGCGCTGCCCTATATCCTGACGGTTGTCATCCTCGCCGGTTTCGTCGGCAAAGCCATCCCGCCCCGCGCGGGCGGAGAGCCCTATGTCAAAGAACGCTAAAGACCTCGCCACCCTGATCCGCAGCAAGGCGGGGGCAGAGCCTGTGCAATTCGGGCTGATCCTTGGCTCTGGCCTTGGACATCTGGCCGAGGCGGTGGATGGCGTTGCGATCGACTATACCGATCTGCCCGGCTTTCCCCATGCGGGCGTCAGCGGGCACAACCCCAAGCTGGTGATCGGAGACCTAGAGGGCGTGCGCGTCGCGGTCTTTGGCGGGCGCGCGCATTATTACGAAAGTGGGCGCGGCGATGCCATGCGCCTGCCTTTAGAGGTGCTCAAGGAACTGGGCGCAGAGGCCCTGATCGCCACCAATGCCGCCGGGTCCATGCGCGCCGATATTCCGCCCGGTGATCTGATGCTGCTGCGCGATCACATCAATTTTTCCGGGCTGAACCCCCTGATCGGCGAACAAAGCGAGGCGCGTTTTGTCCCGATGAAGGACGCTTATGATCCCGCCATGCGCACCGCCCTGCTGATCGCGGCAGAGGCGCAGGATATCAAGCTGCTGGAAGGCGTCTATGCGTGGTACTCTGGTCCGTCCTTTGAAACGCCCGCAGAGATTCAGGCGATCCACCGACTGGGTGCGGATGCGGTGGGCATGTCGACCGTGCCCGAGGTGATCCTTGCGCGCTTTCTTGGGCTGAAAGCCGCTGCGATTTCGACCGTCACGAATATGGCCGCCGGGCTAAGCGACGAGGCCATCAGCCATGAACACACCAAGGCGATGGCCCCTTTGGGGGCTGCGAAACTGGAAAAGATCCTCAGGCAATTCCTGAAAACCTGCTAATCGATCCGATTTGCCGCATGTCGCGCGGTTGTCGTCTTTGCCCTCTTCGATAAGACAAATGTAGTCCGCCTAGCTTTCAGGCCAATCCATGCAAATCTACCTGCCCATCGCCGAGATTTCGGTCAGCCTGCCGATCCTGTTCGGTCTTGGCCTTATGGTGGGCATCTTGTCGGGGATGTTTGGCGTTGGCGGCGGGTTTATTCTGACGCCGCTGCTGTTCCTGATCGGCATTCCTGCCACGGTCGCGGTCGGCACCCAAGCCAGCCTGATCGTGGCCTCGTCCTTTTCGGGTTTACAGGCGCATTTGCGACGAAAGACGGTGGATTTCCTAATGGGCTGGCTGCTGCTGGCAGGTGGGTTGGTCGGATCGGCGGCGGGGGTCCAACTGTTCCGCTATCTGACCACGCTGGGACAAATCGAGCTGATCATCAAACTGTCCTACGTTCTGCTGCTTGGCATCATAGGGGCCCTGATGTTCATAGAGGCCCTGTCAGCCATTCGGCGCAGGCGGGCCGGGACGCGGGTCAGCACCAAGCGCAAGCACTACAAGCTGGTGCATGGTCTGCCGCTCAAGATGAAATTCCGCGCCTCAAATATCTATATCAGCGCCATACCGCCCTTTGTCATCGGGGTGGCGGTTGGCGCGCTCTCGGCGGTGATGGGCGTGGGCGGCGGGTTTCTGATGGTGCCCGCGATGATCTATCTGCTGGGGATGCCGACCAAGACCGTCATCGGTACATCGCTGTTTCAGATCACCTTTATGGCCTCGTTCACCAGCGTCCTGCACGCTGTGGAAAACCAGACTGTCGATTTGGTGCTGGGGCTGCTGCTGATCATCGGCGGCGTGATCGGCGCACAGATTGGCGCGCGTCTGGGCCAAAAGCTGGACGCAGAGATGTTGCGGTTCCTGCTGGCCACGATGGTTCTGGCAATCAGCGTCAAGGTCGCGACCGAACTCTTGTTCACACCTTCAGAGATTTACTTGCTGACACCGCTTAACTAAGCCAACAAGGGCGGAAAACACTGAAAAATCGATCCGATATGCCGCAGTCAGGCTCTATGTTCCCTCTACCAGATCTCTCGCTATACTGACGTAAGAATTTCAAGGGTCTCCATGCAAATCTACCTGCCAATTGCAGAGGTTTCGGTCAATGCGTTCCTGCTTTTGGGACTGGGCGGGATTGTGGGCATCTTGTCGGGGATGTTTGGGGTTGGCGGTGGGTTCTTGATGACGCCGCTGCTGTTTTTTATCGGTATTCCCCCCGCCGTTGCCGTGGCGACCGAAGCGAACCAGATCGTCGCCTCGTCCTTTTCCGGCGTTTTGGCCCATCTGCGGCGCAAGACTGTGGACGTCAAAATGGGGATCGTCCTGCTGATCGGCGGCCTTGTCGGGGCGGCGATCGGGGTGCAGGCCTTTGCCGCGCTGCGCGCCATCGGTCAGGTCGATCTGCTGGTCAAGCTGTGTTACGTCCTGTTCCTTGGGATCATCGGCAGTCTGATGTTTGTCGAAAGCCTGAACGCCATCCGCAGATCGCGCAGGGCGACGGGGCCGGTCACCACCCGCAAAAAACACAACTGGATCCACAACCTGCCCTTCAAGATGAAGTTCCGGACCTCGGGTCTTTATATCTCTGTCATTCCACCGCTGATCGTCGGGCTGTTCGTGGGTGTACTGGCCGCGATCATGGGGGTCGGTGGCGGATTTGTCATGGTGCCTGCGATGATCTACCTGCTGGGCATGCCGACCAAAGTCGTTGTGGGCACGTCCCTGTTCCAGATCATCTTTGTTACCGGGTTTACCACGCTGTTACATGCCACCACCAACTATACCGTCGATATGCCACTGGCGGTTCTGCTGCTGGTCGGCGGTGTTGTCGGCGCTCAGATCGGGGCGCGGATCGGGGTAAAGCTGAAGGCAGAGCAATTGCGCATCCTGTTGGCGATGATGGTGCTTGCGGTCTGCGGCAAACTGGCCTTTGACCTGCTGGTGATGCCATCCGAGCTCTATTCCATCGCGGCAACCGGAGGACATGGATGATGCGCTGGATTTTGCTCTGTCTCGTGCTTGCCCTGCCCGCTCTTGCCACTCAGGCCCAGACCGAAGAGGTCGTCGCCGGGCTAAGCCAGAACAGCGTGTCGATCACCGCGAATTTTGATGGGTCCGAAATCCTGATCTTTGGCGCGGTCAAGCGCGCCGCACCACCCCCTGTCGATGACGGCCCGCTGCAAGTGATCATCACAGTCGCGGGTCCGTCAGAGCCGGTCACAGTGCGGCGCAAGGAAAAGAGATACGGGATCTGGATCAACACAGATGCTGTAGACGTTGACGCCGCCCCCAGTTTTTACGCCATCGCCACCTCTGCCGGGTTTCAGGACGTGCTGACCGATGTCGAGGATCTGCGCAATCAGGTGTCCATTCCCCGCGCGATCCGGTCAGTCGGTGCGCCGATGACGGTGCTGGACAGCGAAAGCTTTACTGACGCGCTGATCCGGATCCGTGAGAGAAAAGACCTCTATCAGTTGAATGAAAGCGCCGTGACAGTGGCACAAGAAACCTTGTTCAACACCTCGGTCACCCTGCCCGCCAACCTGACAGAGGGCGACTATATAGCCCGCATCCTGTTGACGCGCGGCGGCAAGGTCGTCGATCAGTACCAGACGACGATCTACGTGCAAAAGGTCGGGCTGGAACGCTGGGTCTATACCCTCGCCCACGAACAGCCCTTGATCTATGGCATCCTGTCGCTGGTGATTGCGATTGTCGCAGGCTGGTTGGCCTCTGCGGTGTTCCGATATATCCGGTCGTGACGTAAGCTTTGACGTCGCCCAACGGGTGATATGTTCAATTCAGGATCCCACTGCTCGTCAAAAATCTCTCACCACCAACTGAACAGCCCAACCCGCTACAACTTCTGATTTTGCCGCGCGACCAAAGCCTCAACCTCGCCAATCGCAAACGCGGTCAGCCCGCCGCCCGGCTTTCGCAAAGTTGCATGGGCAATCGCGCCGCGTTGCGCCAAGATATGTTTGCGCACAGCAAGGCCGAGACCCGGCTGGCTTTCGTAGCGCACCAAGGGCAGGTAGATGTCGAACAGGTCGCGTGCGCGGGTCTCGTCTCCGGCGGCAAGGGCAGCGATCACATCGGCCATCATCTCGGGATAGGCAAAGCCGGTCATCGCCCCGTCCGCACCGCGCAGCATTTCCTCTAGGATAAACTGCCCGCCCATCCCGCAGAGGATCGAGATCCGCCGCGCGCCCGCATCAGAGGCGGCGCGCAGGGCGGTGATCTTTTCCAGCCCCGGCCAGTCCTCGTGTTTCAGCATCACGCAGGTCGGGCAATCCTCTACGATCTTGAGGATCACCTTGGTCGAGATCTGGACCGTCGTGGACAGTGGAAAATCCTGAAGCACCCAAGGGATTTCACCCAGCGTTTCGGCCACGTTATGATAGTAGCCAATGATCTGGTCATCGGTACGCAGCGTCATCGGTGGCGCGACCATGACCCCCGCGGCCCCACTGTCCATCGCTGTTTTCGCCAGCGCTTGCATCGGGGCAAACCCGGCGGCAGAGACACCCACGACAACCGGCACATCGGTGCGCGCGACCACACGCCTGACCACCGTCACAGCCTCGTCAGACGACAACTTGCCCGCCTCGCCCATCATCCCAAGAATGGTCAGCCCCGTCGCGCCCTTGTCGAGGTAAAAATCGACCATGGACTCAATACTGTCCAGATCCAGCGCCCCGTCGGGCATGAAGGGGGTGCAGGCAATCGTAAAGACGCCCTTTGCGGTTTCATCCAACATGCTGCTCTCTTTCATTGCGCCGACGACTGTTCGGTTAAGACTGTCCGATTAGAACTATATGGCTGGGGCTGTCTGGCTAAGCGCCTGCGCGCGTCGCGGACTGCATTTCGATCTGATAGCCTTCGGGATCGTTGAACACAAAGGCGCGAATGCCAAGGGCCTCGTTGCTGAACAACTCTGACAAGTTATCAAGGTTGCGGTCCTGCGCATAGGCGTACCACGCTGTGACATCCGGCACGCGGATGCACAGTTGCACCGGCTTGTCGGCGTGCCATTTGTTCATGCCTTTCGCCTCGTCCACCAGACCCACATGCGCGCCCTCTGCGATACGGTAAATCTTGCACCAGCCCTGATCGATGGCCAGTTTCAGGCCCAGCACGTCTTCGTAATAGGCCATCGCCCCCGCCAGATCGCGGTAATAAAAAAAGGTGATCGCCAGTTGATTGGGTGCCTCGGGGCGGGGGATCATAGCAGTGTCCTTTCGAGAAACCGGGTGCCACAGACGGTTGGGTTACATCAGGTCAGGCAGTTGGCAATGCAGGCTTTTTTCCTCTGCACAGCACAGACGTTTGGCGCGCGGACCATATGGCCCACCGTAGCAGGCCAGACCGCGCGGCGCGTCGGGGGTGGTGATCTTGAACTTGGCTGCGCGGTCCCCGACGGTGCGTCTGGACAACCCGTTCAGATGGTCGATCGTCGCCTTGGCGCGATAGGCGGGCGGGCGCACAGGTTTTAGGTGGACGCCTTTGAACGGCACAGCCTCTAGCGCGTTCAGATGGGCCTTGCCGCCTTTGACCGAAAAATAGGCCTTGCCCAGCAATCCGTAATCAAGGCCAAGGCTATGGGTGTCTTTTTGCGCACCGCCAATGAACAACAGGTTGCCCAGCGAATAAAAGATCGCCGCATCCTTTTCAGGGCTGACCTCTACCCCGCGCACCACATGGGGGTGGTGCCCGATCACCAGATGCACCCCGGCCTCATCAACTGCACGTCGATAGAGCGCCGCCTGACCGGGATTAAGACCCGTGTAATTCTCTGTCCCGTAATGGACTGATAACAGCTTTAGATCCGCTTTGACGTTTTTGAGGCCCTGCAAGACTTTTTCATATTGGCTAGGGGCAAAGAGATAGGCCATGCCCACCTGATTTGGCGTTGGCGAGAACGACCCGCTGCCAAAACTGACCGCGGACATGGCCACGCGCACGCCCTTGACCGTCATGACCTTGGGCTTGAAGGCCGTCGCAGAGGTGCCAATGCCCGCATATAACATCGGACCATAGGATTTCTCGGCCCCTTTGAAAAAGCTATAGGTATCCGCCAGCCCCTTGCGCCCATGATCAAAGGCGTGGTTATTCGCAAGGGAAAACGCGTTCACGCCAAGGTCCATAAGGTGGCGAAACTGGTCCGGGTGGCTGCGAAACACGAAGGCCTTGCCATATTGTAGCTGGCCATTCTGTGCCGCAACAGCCGTTTCGGCGTTCACAAAGTTCACGTCACCGTCCCAGTCCTGAGACACGATCTCTGTCAGGCTGTCCAGACTGTGATAGCCGAATTTCACCACCCGGTCAGGCAGCGGATTTTGCCGCGTGCGGGCGAAATTCACGTCACCTCCAAAGGTGATGACCAATTCTGTCGCGGCGACTGGCGCGGCCACCAGCATGGGTGTTGCGATAAGGGCAAGACAGGCGAGCGCCCTACTGAATACGGACATCTGCAAGAACCTCCGTGGGTTGGGCTTCGCCAATAGCATAGAAATAGCCATCACGATTGCCAAGATAAATAATGCCGTCCCAGACAGCAGGCGTGCTTTCCCAACAGCCTGCACCGGGCACGTCCCATTTCCAGACCAGTCGAGGTTTGGCGGGGTCCGCCAGCGAGAATTTCCACAGATCGCCAAGGCAATCGGGCACCAGCAATTCGTCGCCCAGCACCACAGGCGACGACCAGCCATGTGCAGGCATAGCAATTTCCGAGGTGACCAGACCCGTGGCGGCGTCAACGGTCAGCATCCCACCTTTGTGGGTCGGCACATAAAGATGCCCTTTTGCCAGCGCGGGCGTGGCCCACAGCCCACCCTTGCCACCGATCCGACCGGGGATTTTCAGCGACCAGACAATGGGGTCTTTGGGATTGGCCGGGTTCAGCTTGACCAACTGACCAGAGGCGTTTTTGGTCGCTGACGGCCCACGTTCATCCTCGATAGCGGCATAGATCATGCCTTTTTCATCGGCAATCAGCGTGGCGTCCAGATCGTCGCCGGTAGCGAATTCAAAGGTGATCGCCTCTTGCCGCGTGGCGCCTGCAATCAGTTTGGCAATGGAATAGCCCTGCACAAGACCGCCCGAATTGCCGAAGTAGACGTTAGAACCAACTGCAAGCGTCGAGGTTTCGATACTGACCATCCTGTCGCCAATCGCGCGGAACAACTCTGGCGTAAAGCCCGCGATGCGGTTGATCAGCTTGGGCGCAATGGTGTTGCCCTCGCGGTTCAGGTCGACTACGTAGAACCACGAATTCTCTGACCCGGTCAGCAGGTAATCCCCTAAAATCAGCGGGTTCGCATCCCAGTCGTTGTTCCACACCCCATCGCCACTGATAGAGCTTTGCCGCCAGACCTCTGTCGCTTTATCCGCGTCCAGACGCACCGCGCGCAGATAATTGTCGCGGCTGCCAAAATACAGATACGGCGCGCCTGAGGGGTCAAGAGACACGCTGCCCTTGATAATATCACCCGTCTTGAACGGCGCGCGAATGTCCTCGCCTGTGTCCTTGTTCAGGAAATGCACACGGTGGTCGTAGGCACCAAAGATCACCTCGACCGGATCCGTATCGGCGCGGATTGCAGGTTGGCCCGTCCAGCCAGAGCCGCACCATTGCCGCGTGCCTGCGCCATCGGTGGACAGCCCGCAATATGGCCCACGCCGCCACAACACCGCAGGTTTGCGCGGCAAGGTGCCAGTGCCGTACCATGTGCGGGTCGGATTGCCGCGAAACGCCAGAATACCCTTGGCGCGCGCATCGGGAAAGGGCTTGCCCGCGGTTTCGGCGCTGACAAAGGGCACGCGCGGTTTGGCAGGTGCAAGAAAGGCGTCCAGCAGGTTCTGCGCATTGGCGACCGGCGCGGCCAAACCCATGGCCACGAAAAGAGCAAACGCGCGGATCATTGCAGTTGGACCAAGTCTTGGGTGGGTTTGGTTTCTGGAGTTGAGCAGGTCAAATCTGCCGTCAGCCCGTCTTTGGGCAGGTATTTCGCAGCAAGGTCATAGCTTTGCTTGACGACCCCTTTAGAGGCAGGCGAGGCGACAAAAACCTCTGGCCCGGCGGCCGTGCGTGTCATGCTAAGCGCGACCCATCCGGCGCGCGACACGGCCAGACGCGACTGCACCGCACTGGCCAGATCGAATGATGGCATCTGGCGGCACAGCTCTATCCACGCCAAGACGCCGGTGCGCTTGGCAATACCGACCTGCCCGGACACGAAGTTGCCGGTAGAATAGATCACAAGGCTTTGGCTGCCATCGAGGCGCGCAACATATTCCCACGGCTGGACCACATGCGGATGCGTTCCGATCACAGCCGTCGCTCCGGCAGCGACCAGTTCCTTGGCCAGTTGCCGCTGGTTAGCGTTGGGCGAATGCTGGTATTCGTAGCCCCAGTGGGGCGTGACGATGACACCCGCAACCTCTTGGCGCGCGGCCTCTGTGGCGATGATGCCCAGCAATTCCTCGCGGTCACCATAGCACATCAGCACCTGGTTTTTAGGGTCATTCACGCCGTTCGTCGAATAGCTGCAGGCGATCCACGCCAATTTGCCCATCTTTGTACTGGTATAGGTCACGAAATCGCGCGGCGCGTCGGCCTTGATGGTACCGAAATAGGGCAGACCCTGCGCCTGCAAATTATCTATCGTCAGGTCGGCCCCGCTGGATCCACGATCAAGCGAGTGATTATTCGCCGTCGAGACCAGCGTGATGCCTGCGTTTTTCAGATCGGTGATGATGCTGGGGTGATAGTTGAACAGCGGATAAGACGAATACACCCGGTTATCAAAGACCTTGCCCGGATCAGTGGCGTTGCCAAAGCCCTTTGTGCGACCGGGCGCAACCGGGCCTTCGAGGTTGGCATAATTGATATCAGCGGCGCGAAAATACGCCTCGACCTCGCGCCAGAGACTGCGAAAACCGTTGGCATCACTATAGCCACGCCGTTGCAGGGGCGAATGCAGCAGCACATCACCCACAGCGGTGATGCGCAACACATCACTGCCAAAGCAGCGATTCACGGGGGCAGAGATGTATTTCACCTGCGGCGTGCAGGTCATCGCCTGCGCGGTGACCCCCACACAGGATGCGGCGACCACAAAAGTCAGCAGTCGCCACAATTGCATCAGAGATCGTCCCGGAAATACACGAATAACGCAGAGTACCCCGGCTTGGTCAGGCGTTGACCCGACGCGTTGGTCAGGATTGACCCATCACGCACATATCCATAGCGCGCGCTGCGGCTTTGGTTCGGCTCGGACGTAAAGAAACGCGGTACGGCCTCTGACCACAGTGGCGAGGCCTGACCGGGTTTGCTGCCCGGATGGAACATCTGCCACACCTGCTCTGCGTTGCCTTGGGTCATGCGCACGCAGCCGTGGCTGTCGGCACGGCCCAGACGTTTGTACATGCCACCCGTCGTGCCATGCATGGCAACGCCAGAGATCCGCCCGCCGCCATAGTGCAGATCGATATAGATAGAATTATACATCCCCGGACTACCCCAGCCGCGACGATGCCGTGACGCACGATCATCCACGTTGAAAATGCCCAGCGGCGTTGGTCCTGCGCGTTTTTCGCCGGGATAATGCCGCCCGGTCGAAACCAGCCAGGAATAAGGCGGCTCGCCATCGACGCCTTTTTTGCCCCAGTATTTTTCGTCCCAAAGGGCCAGCTTCCAACCAGACCCGGCGCGTTCTATCACCCACATTTTTTGACCGCCCTTCGAATTCGTGGCGGTGTTCACATAGATGACATGGCTGTAGGCCGCGTCAATTTTGCTGGGTGGAATAAAGGCCACCTTGGGATTCATTGCACCCGGTTTGCCGAGGTTTTCCAAATAGTCGATGCCAAAGCTCTCTGTCTCTATTGCAGAGGCTGTCAGCGGGTGCGCGGCGAACGCGGCTGCACCCAAGGCGCCAAGCGCCTTGCGTCGTGTCCAATCCATATTACCCCAAGCCCAGAACGTTGTGGAGCGACTGTCGTATCGCTCCAAATACATCCGGCAGTCCCAGACTCGCCTTTCTTTCTTCTAACCAAATTACCCTTTCTATGATGATATCATCGACTTGGCCCAAATCTACCATTTCAAAGACACTATCCAAAAACCTTTCCCCTGATAGCAACCAAGCCACAGCGAGGCAGGCAATAAGCGTAATTGTGAAGCGTTTCATGGGGTCATGGCTCAGAATTGGAAATATATAAAGGGAGCGACGCCGTCTTGGGCGGCTGCGAATATCCCCCAGACGCCAATGGCAAGAATCACCGCCTGCACAGAGGCGGGGGCATGCGACAGGATCGCCTGACTGCGCCCCAGCCACTGCATCGGCAGAATGTTGATCACGAAACCGACAGCAATCAGGCCCCAGATTGTCGCGCTCAACTCGGCCGGGGCAAAGCCGTCGAGGGTAAAGAGAGCAGTGAACATCGCCTTGGTCTCGTAGAAATCAGCTGCGCGGAATGGCACCCAAAGCAGGCAGACGATGACAAACACCACAAAGACCGCCAACCAATAGGGCAACGCAAAATTTCGCGCGCGGAACATGCGTTCGACGGCCAGACCCGCGCCATGCACGAACCCCCACAGCAGAAAATTCCACCCCGCCCCATGCCATAGACCGGCAAGGGTCATGGTCAGCACCACGATAATCCCACTGCGCAGCGCGCCACCCACATTGCCGCCCAAGGGGATATACAGATAATCGCGGATCCATGTGGACAGCGAGATATGCCAGCGCTGCCAGAAGTTGCGCAAGCTGTGCGCGCGGTAAGGCTGGTTGAAATTGCGATGGAATTCATACCCAAGTAACAGTGCGATACCGATGGCGATATCGGAATAGCCCGAAAAGTCGCAGTAAATCTGGATCGCATAGCCCAGCATTGCCGCCGTGGCCGTGATCATGTTTTGCCCGTCGGGCAGCGCATAGACCGGATCGACGATCAGCACAGACAGGTAATTGGCGACGACCATCTTTTTGAACAATCCCATCAGGATCAGGATAATCGCCAGCGCGCGCGCGGCCCTGTCCGGGGCTTTGGGATTGTCGATCTGGGGCAGGAAATGCGCCGCGCGCACAATGGGTCCGGCAACAAGTTGCGGAAAAAACGAGATGAACAGGAACACGTCAGTTGCATTGCGGCGCACGGGGACGTCGCCGCGATCTACATCCATCACATAGGAAATTGCCTGAAAGATATAGAACGAGATGCCAACGGGCAGTATGATGCTGATCCATTGCAGGTCGCGGGCAAAGGCGGTGCCTTCCAACAGCTGCGAAAAGCTCAGCATGAAGAAGTTGAAGTATTTGAACACGCCCAGCGTCAGGATCAGCAGGGTGATACTGGTCACTTTGCTAAAGGTCCGCAGCGCCGGCTTGGTGACCCCAATCCCCGCAAGCCACGCGATCAGCGACACGCCGATCATCAGCGCCAGAAACCGCACATCCCATGCGGCGTAAAACACATAAGACGCCGCGATCAGCATGGCCTTGCGCCAGACCGGGCGCGACCAGACCATTCCATTCAGTGCCAGAACACAGAAGAAAAAGACGATGAACTGAAGGGTGGGAAAGACCATGGGCGTCTGACGTCAAAGAAGGGATAAGAAACTGTGAAAGCCGTTGATGACACAACGGCTTTCAAACGCAAATATCTAACTGTGACCCACAGTTAATTTCGGGCGGCTTTCAGACGGGACGACCTATTGCAGAACGCCCGCAAGCTCTAGCTTGGTGGGGTTGAAGATGCTTGGCACCACGGTCGAGATATCCTCTAACAGCTTGTCGGCCACCAGATAATAGCCCACGCCGGTAAAGTGACTGCCATCGCCGCTGCGGATGCTGGTCGGCACGCCCTTGACCTGAACAACCTTGGAATATTCGCCGTTTGGCCCTGCCGCGAAAGGCGACAACGGGAAATAGCGGGCCGAGTGCGCCTCTGCTTCTTCGCGGAAAATGGGATTGACGTTGGTCAGATGCCGGTTGAGGTTTGTGCCCCGATCCGGCGCAGGCCCGATCAGATAGAACATCGTGTTGTTCTGTGCGGCCGTTTCAAGGATCTTGCGGGTCTGCTGGCGATAGGCCTCATTCCAGCCGTCACTGCCATGGCGCACAGTCCCCCCAGATCGAATGATCGACTGGTTATCGTTAGATCCGAAATGCGCGATCACGATATCGGGGCGCTCTGCCGGGGCAATCGACGCAAAATTCGCAGGCCAGTCGTAAAAATCACTGCGCGCCAGCCCGCTGGTGTTACGACCGCGGTTGATGACCACTGCGGCCAGCTTGCGCTCTTTGACGCGGCGATCAAGGAAGATTGCGAACCCTTCGGACAGACTGTCACCGATCACAAGGATCCGGGCCGGATCATCCGCACTAAAGCTGCGCGTGGGCCGGGTCAGAACCTGAGGTGCGGCGTTTTGAATGGCAGAGGCGGGTTTGTGAAACAGGACTGACAGATCCTGTGCACCGGCGCTTCGCGGCTCTGTTCCACAGGCAGCTGTGAACAGGGCGGCGACAACACCAAAAAACTTTAGGCTACTGAAGTTCAACATTTTTTAACGCCGCACGGCGGTCCCTTTCCCGCGTGAACCTGGTCAGATCGTCCAGAACCACTTGCGCTACATAGTCGTAGCCAGATTTGGTGAAATGCACCTGATCCGGAGCACGCAACTGTTGCAGACGCCCTTGATATGACCCGTTCATCGCGAAGCTTCCGGTGCCAAACTTCGTGTGGTCATGTATATCGATGAAGGTGCCCCCAGCACGCTTCACCGCGGTTTTTTGAAGTCCCGATATAGTTTGGTACGGCCCTTCAAAGTTTGACTTGCCGACGATAGGCAGGCCAAACCAAATGACATCCGCCGCCTTGGCCTTCAGCCCTGCGGTCAATGCCGCCACACGATTGGAATATACCGCATTCCAATTTCCGGCGGCAAAGGATTCTCTGCTCGATCCGTTGCGGATTGTCGTGATGTCGTTTGCACCCATCTGCACGACAACGATGTCGCTCACCTTGGTGTCGAGACGAGTCTTTTCCTGCGCGTACCGCTGAAGCCATCCGGCATCGCTGGTCCGGGCAAGCCCATCCGACACTTTGGTCACACGGACCGTTTCGACGGATTTGCAGCGGGAAAAGGTACGGTACAAAGAGCCCCAAAGGCCATCGGCAAGAGAGTCACCAAGAACGATGATCCGTGTAGGCTGCTTTGGGCAATCACCCTCTGCAATGGTGGCTGCCGTTGCTGGCGACAACATCACAACAGCAAGCGCCGCCGCAACGCTGCGTTTTACCCAAGACAAACCGCTCATACGCCCCACTTACCCTTGTTCAGTCAGAGACTCCGAATATCGCCGAACAGCGGCGATAGTCCCCGGTCCCGCAATACCATCCACAGTGCCGCGATAAACCCCCTGACCGCGAAGTTTTTCTTGGATTATACGAATTACATCGCGATCGCGGCTGCCAAGTTGCGTTGTGAGTCGATCTGTCGCGGTTGGATCGCCTTTAACGAGTGCTTCCCAATACAGATCCGCCGCTTTTTCTGGCAGGGCGGTGCCGCCGACCGCACCTTTTTCATGCAGTTCCGCAAGGAAGGAATAGGCGTGGGTGTACCCCTGACCGACGGCCTTTTCCAGCCACTCTGCCGCCCGTTCCTCACTCAGATCAACGCCCGTTCCGGTCAGATAATAATACCCCACGAAAAACTGCGCCAGCGCGTTGCCCTCATTGGCAATGTTCTCTGCAATATCAAAGGCATCAACTGGCGTCTTGCCCGGCACCAGATCTTTGGAATAGAGCACCGTCAGGATCTCTTGGCTCAGCCAGTCACCCATCTCGGCCCCCTTGACGGCCAGGGCTTCGGCAGTGTCCAGATCGATCTCTCCGCCCTGTGGTGGGGCATAGTGGGAATAGGCCGCCAGACCAAAGGCAGAGGGCACGTTCGCCTTCATTCCGATCGCATACAGACGGTTGGCGTCGTCAAACTGACCCGCCGCCTGCGAAATCCTGCCGAGTGTGGTTTGCAGGACACCATCCTGAGGAAATTCACGCGCTGCGGACGCACAGATTTGACCAGCTTGGCCCTGATCTATGGCCTCTAACTTACGCGGACCGCCAAGCTGCGGCACGGCTGCGAGTTTCAGGCAGGGCGCGCTGAACTCTGCGCGCTTTTCCTCAATGGCCAGCGCGGCAGAGATCTCTTCGACCCCATCACAAATTTTGCAGTTGTCCATATAGACACGCATCAGCGTCGGGTCTTTGGACTCCAGCGCGGCCTTCAGGCTGGCCTGCTCTTTCTGATACTCTTCATCTGCCTCTATCGCTGCCACGGTTTCGCGGGCTTCGGCCTGATGGGTGCAGGCTATGCAGGTGTCGGCGTAGGTGCGCAACGCATCCAGATCGCGCCCGTCCATCGCGGCACGAAAGACCACGCCCTCTGCCTCAAATGCGGCGACTTTGGCCTCGAACTCTGCGATCCTTGATTCGACTTCTTCGCGATAGGCACAAAGCGAGCAGTTTTTGAGGTAGATCGCCAGACGCTCTGGCTTGGCGTCGTTCTTGATACGGTTCCAGATATCGGCCTCTAGGGCGCTGGCACGGGCAAAATCCTCCATCTCGCGCAGACGGTCGGACAGAGCGCGCTCGTTCGGACAATAAAGGCACTGCGCAAGGAAGTTTTCAACGTTGTCCTTGTCCTGCGATTCCATCAGGAACATGGCCTCGAAGGTTTCATTGTACAGTGTCGTTTCCATCGACATGAACAGGGACCGACCGGAATAAGCCACCAGCTCTTGTGCGGGGTCATTGCTGGATTTGATCAGCAGGCTGTATTTCGGACCACAGGCCGGATCGCGCGCAATGGTGCGGTTCAACGCGCCGCCAAGGTAGGATTCAACTTCGCCCGCTGTCGAAACGCCATCCGCGTTGCCAAAGGGTTCACGATCCGCAAGGCCGCTGATGATGCTGTAATGCAGGGCTTGCTGGGGCGCACCGGAACAGGCCGCACCGGCGGGATCACCACCGATCATCACCACAAGCATGTTAAACCCGATGCGGTTCAACGCGGTCTGAATTTCAGAGATCGCACGCGGGAATTCATCCGCCGGATCTGTCACGCGGATAAAGCCGACGCGGCGGTGCAGGGGATTGAAGGCGTCAACCACAGCAGACACGCGGTCGGCAAAGTCGTTCAGGCCAAACCGTTCTTCGCCAATCGAAATCTCATAGCCTTCGGTCGCTTTCAGCAGGCTGACCTGCGTGACCAGAAAGAATTGTTCGAACTGCGCGTTGGTTTCGCTGGGGGCCGAAACAAAGGTCGACACCGGGTTAGAGCGCAACCGCGCCGCAAAGACCGCCTGCTGTTCATCCCCGGCCTCGGGCAGAGCATCAATCGCAATGATCGGCAGATCGTCGGGCAAGCCATCCGGCGCGCCCTCATCCGGCGAGGCACCAATAAACAGCAGCTGCATCTTGGGATCAGAAGTCTGAGCATCCAACGCGGCAAGCGGCATAGCAATCAACGCTAGGGCGAAGGCGATTAGGCGATAGAGCACTTGGACATTCTCCTGACAGACAAAACATTAGGTCGCGCATTTATATACGCAGAATCAGAGGCTAATAAATTGCCACTATGTGAACAAATGGAAACACATTGTTTCGCAATGATTTACCAAAGATTGCGTGCCTTAAGACATAGAATCGCCTGTTTGGCCAAAGCGTGAGGGGCGAAAATCAGATAATTGTGGGCAATTTGCACCATCCAACAGCTCTTTGGCGGCCAACTGACCGACAAGGGCCGCCAGAGTCACGCCACTGTGCATCACCGCGACGTAGGCATTGCCCAACGAGGGAATCGCCCCAATGGCCGGAAAACCATCCGCAGGAACAGGACGTTGCCCGATCCGACACTCTGCCAAAGTAAGTTGACCCAAGGCCGGCACTCGCCTTTCAAGACGTGCCAGAATATCGCGCGCAAAACCGTTCGGATCGTCGCATAGCATCTGCGAGGGCGCGCCGCCGGAAAAGATCTCTCCGATCAACAGGCTGCCATCGCTCAGTTGATGGGCGTGAACATCGGGCGACATGATCACGTGATTCAGACATTTGGCGGTCGGCAAAGTTTGCAGCATTGCGCCTGTTTTTCGCACGACAGGCAGAGTGACCCCCGCCTGTTCCAGCAGCGCCGTCGTGCCGACACCCGCCCCGATCACCACCCAAGCCGCGCTGATTCGACCGATCTCCGTCTCTGCCCCGGTTACACGACCACCGCTTAGGGTCAGCTCTTTGACCATGCAGCCCGGCAGGATCTGTGCGCCGAGTCGGGCCGCCTCTTGCAACAGCTTGCGGGTCAGGCGCGCGCCATCAGCCGCCCCTTCGATCCGCGACAGGACTGCGGCCTCTGGTGGCGCAATCAACGCAGGTTCCAGTTCTGCAATTTGCACCGCAGTCACCTTTTTCGCCTCATAGCCATGGGCCTCAAGCGTCGCCAAATGCGCATCCATGGCTTTGCCTTCGTCTTCCCACCATAAACATCCCGTCCACCGAACGATGTCCGAAAGATCAATCGCAGCCTCTAATGCGCCATAAGCATCAATTGCAGCGCGCCGCAGGCGAAAATATTCGGGCGTCTCGACAAAATTCGCGTTGATCCAGCCAAAAGACGACCCGCTTGCCCCAGTCGCAGGCAATCCCTGATCCAGCACCGTGACCTGAGCGCCGCGCGCACTCAGGTGATAGGCAATCGACGCGCCAATGATGCCCGCGCCGATCACAAGGATAGGTCCGCTCATGGACGGAGGAACAGTGTCGGGAACCAGTCCTCGCGCAGTTTTTGACCCGGTGTCATGTCGTGCCCCGGAAACGGCGGCGAGGTCGGACCGGGGCGGTCCACATAGCGCGCGTCATCCCCCACGAGGCGCAGCGAAAATGCGCGGCGGCGGCTGGTCGAGGTATTGCCGCGCGCGCCATGCAGGATGTCAAAGTTAAAGGCGACCGCATCACCCGGCTCCATCTCCCACTCGCGGATGTCCATGCCTTCAGCGTCCGGATCAGGCACAGGCATATAGGCGTCATCATCGGGGTAAAAATTAGTCTCTGACAACCAACGCGTTGGCAACACGGGCTTTTCCCATTGATGCGAGCCTGCCACACAGCGCAGGGTCGCCTGCGTCACAGGATCGACGGGCGACCAAAAGCTGACGGTCTGTTGCCCTTGCACGAAATAATAGGGCGCATCCTGATGCCATGGGGTCGGCTTGGACGTGCCCGGTTCCTTAACCAACACATGATCATGGAACATCTGCACCGTGTCAGAGCGCATCAGATCGGCAGCCACGGCGGCGGCAGGAGAGCTGCGCGCAACCTCCTCGAACGGCTTGATCCGCATCCAGTTGCAATAATCGTCAAAAAATCGCCCGCCCTCGCCCGCCTTCAGGTTCTCGGCCGCATAGGGCCCGGGATTGGCCATGTTTTCGGCGATCCCCATGCGGATGGTTTCGACGTGATCAGCGAACAGGCCTTTGACCAGAACGACTCCGTCGCGCTGAAAGGCATCGACGTGATCTTGGGTCAGCAGAGGGTGCAGCATGGGCGTGAGCCTTTCGTTTTTATGTCTGAGCTTAACGAGATCATAGGCCACGCGACTTGGCAATACGACTTGCGCCCGACGCCAAGGCATTGAACAGTCGCCAAGAGGCAGAAGAGGGGCAAGAGATGACAGAGCAGCGCATTGATCCGGACGAACGGCAGTTCTTGACACAGCTGTTCGAGGCGGCTGTGGCAGCGGCGGATCCCAGGCTGGCCTTGGCGGCACATCTGCCCAAGGCGCCCAAGGGGAAAACGGTGGTGATCGGTGCAGGCAAGGGGTCCGCACAAATGGCCGCCGCGTTCGAGGATCTGTGGCCCACACCTGTCGAAGGCGTCGTGGTGACACGGTATGGATACGCCGCGCCCTGCAAGACCATCCGCGTCATGGAATCCGCCCATCCCGTGCCCGACGAGGCTGGTTTAGCGGCAAGCGAGGCGCTTTTCGCGGCGGTCGCGGGCCTTGGCGAGGATGATCTGGTCATCGCGCTGATCTGCGGCGGTGGCTCTGCCCTGTTGCCCGCCCCACCCGAGGGTCTGACGCTGGCGGATGAGGCGGCTTTGAACAGCGCGCTGCTGTCGTCTGGCGCGCCGATCTCGGTGATGAATGCGATCCGCAAGCAGGTGAGCCAGATCAAGCGCGGTCGCCTTGCCGCTGCGGCTTATCCAGCGCGCGTGGTCTCGCTGGTGGTGTCGGATGTGCCCGGCGATGACCCGGCACAGGTGGCCTCTGGCCCCACGGTGCCCGACCAAAAGTCCCGCAGCGATGCGCTGGCCTTGATCGGGGCCTATGAAATCGACCTGCCGCCTGCGATCCTTGCTCATATAAAGGGTGACACAGGTGCGGCCCCTTCCCCCGACGATGCGGTGTTCGCGCGTAACGAGGTGCATGTGATCGCCTCTGCCGCCAAATCGCTGGAGGCCGCCGCAACCCTTTCCCAAGATGCCGGCATCCCCGCCGTAATCCTGTCGGATGCGATAGAGGGAGAGGCGCGCGAAGTGGGCAAGGTTCATGCCGCCATCGCGCGCGAGGTGCGCAGCCGCAACCGTCCCTTTACCGCGCCCGTTTTGATCCTGTCCGGTGGAGAGACCACCGTCACGATCACCGGGAAAGGTGGCAAGGGCGGGCGCAACAGCGAGTTCCTGCTGTCCTTTGCGCACGCCTTGAATGGTGTCACGGGTGTTACCGCGCTGGCCGCCGACACCGATGGCATCGACGGATCAGAGGACAACGCCGGGGCCTTTGCCAATGGGCAAACCGCCAATCGTCTGCGCATGTTAAGCATGGACTCGACAGAGATCCTGTCGCGTCACGACGCATGGACCGGGTTCGAGGCTTTGGGCGATCTCTTTGCGCCCGGACCGACGGGGACCAACGTCAATGATTTTCGCGCGATCCTGATCCGCTGAACTCTGCAAACAGCAACCCCTTGGCCGCGCAATGTGTCACCACATGGCCGGGGCTCCAGTCTGCAAGAGACTCTTTGGCCAGATCTTGCAGCCGCGCCAACACAGCCTCTGGTCCAAGACGATCCGCGATCTGGATCAGGCCTCGCTGTGCTTGAGATGTGCCCAGGTATTCCCCCGATACAGCGTCAATCCGGGCGCTTCCGACACCTTCGTTCATCAGCTCCGCCGCCTCATGGATCATCGCCAGCACAAGCCGCTCGCAAATCTCGGCATCGGTAAAGTCACGCCGTTCCACACAGGCGAAATGCGCCTCTTCGCGGCAGAGATCCTCGACCAGTGGGTCGATCACCTTGCCACCCCTGCCGGGATAGCGATACCACCCGACACCCACCTTTCGCCCCAGACGCCCCTCTTGCACCATGCGATCAGAAATCAGCACGTAACGGCGGTGCGGATCACGCAGCTTCGCCTTGCGCCTCGCGTAAGCCACATCCAGGCCCACCAGATCCTGAGCCTCATTTGGCCCCATCGCAAAACCATACGCGACCATGGCTTCGTCCAATTCCCAAGGGTTCGTGCCGTCCAGCAGCAGATCGTCCACCGCCACGCGCAAGCGATCTTGCAGCCGCAGGCCGATTGCCTGAAGCGACATCACAGGATCACCACTCACGCCAGAAACGCGCGGTCTTTGATCAGCGCGCGCAGATCGGCCAGTGATTGCGCAGTGGTGCGCCCCGATGTGTCCAGCTGTGCAAGCGCCTTGTCGTACAGGCTTTCGCGGCTGGTCAGGATAGAGCGCAACTGATCCATCGCCTCTGGGTTTCCGGCCATGGGCCGTGTGTCGCCCTGCGCACGCACGCGGTCCATATGTTCCTGCGGACTGGCCTTGACCCAGATCGTGTGAAAGTGGCGCAGCAACTTGGCGTATGTCTCTGGCTCGGCCACGATCCCGCCAGCCACCGCCAGAACAAGCGTGCCGTGGACAGCGATGACACGGTCCAGCGCCTGCGCCTCTAGCTTGCGGTAACCTTCTTGCCCATAAAGCGCGAGGATCTCGGTGACGGGCATTCCCGCCTGTGCCTCGATTTCGCGGTTCAACTCGACGAACGGCACGCCCAACGCTTTGCCGATCAGCCCGCCCAATGTCGATTTGCCCGCCCCGCGCAAGCCCGTCAGACAGACCCGATGCGCGCGCTGGTGCGCCTCGTTGTCCGGACACAGCAATGCCATCGCTTTGGCCCGCACCTCGGGATTGGCCGCGCGATAAAGATCGGCGACCTGCAACACGTCCGATGTCCAGGGGTCTTCCGTGGAAATCAGCCAATCAATCGGAAACTCCAGCGCGATGGCCACCCGTTGCAGCAGGCCGATCGACACATTGCCCTCGCCCGCCTCAAGCTGCGCCAGATAGCGCGGCGAAACACCGGAAATGTCAGACAGCACGCGGCGGGGGATGCCCTTGACTTCGCGCGCCTTGCGCACCCTGTCCCCAACGCGCGTGGTCAAGGCATTAACCACGCCGTCCATGTCGACCGGGGTGTTGGTTTGTCCATGCGAATTGGTAACTTTGTCCATTTGGTCGCCGATCGTGAACTATAATGCACAAAGACTAGGGCATCCGACAGAAGTTACAAAGGATCTTGGGCCGTTTTGGCAGAAAACTTCCCTAGACTGGATCGGCGCGCGCATATGCTATGGCAGGACGTTGGCATTGCTATCCGCCGATAGGGTTACCGTTGTCATCCCGCAGGAACGCACGGATCTGGTCTTGCATGGCCTGCGGGGGCACCGTCTTGCGAAACTGATCCGCGACAGTGAAAACGCAGACGAAGGTGCCGGTGAAGCACAGGGTTCCATCTTGCGAGCCGTCCACATGAAACCGGATAGAGCTTTCGCCCAGTTTCAGCGGCCAGACCCGCAGGACCAGCCTGTGTCGCGGCGTGACCGGAGAGCGGAAGTCCATCGACAGATGCACGAAAGGCGTACCCAGATTGCGATCAAGTTCCATCTGGAACCAGCCATCGCCACCCAAGACATGCTCCCACCAGCCATTGATTCCCTCTAGCGCAAAGGCCGGCAGGCGGCCGGTGTAGGCGATCTTGGCCGGGTCGCAGTCGCCCCATGACACACGGATTTCGTGACTATAGATCTCTGGCACGGAGGCTGGCACTCAATAGGTCTCCACGTGATAGCGACCTTCGTCGCGCATCACGTCCCGCAGGGCAACCCATTGATGACCAATGCTTTCGGCGATGTTGGTCATCGCCTTGTCAACGCCTTCTTCCATTCCGCGCAACCCGCATATGTAGATATGGGTGGTTGGATCGGCCAGCATTTCCGCCACCACGTCTTCCTCTGCCGCAATGCGGTCCTGCACGTATTCCTTGGGCTGACCGTCTACACGGCTATAGACCAGATGGGTTTTCAACAGGCTGTCAGGCACTTTCTTGAGCGGACCGAAATAAGGCAGGCTTTCGGGATTGCGCGCGCCAAAGAACATGACCATTCCGCCGTTTTCACCCTTGGTGGTGCGCTGACGACGCATGGTAAAGGCACGCATGGGGGCGGACCCGGTTCCGGTGCAGATCATCAGCAACCGCGCCTGTGGATCATCGGGCATAAGGAAAGTCGAGCCAAACGGCCCGGTGACCTGCACCTCGCCACCCTTTTCAAGATCGCAGATGTAGTTCGAGCAGAGACCCTGATCTTCACGCTTCACGGTCAAAGAGATATTGTTGTAGCTGGGCCGCTCGCCGTCCCGCGGGCTGGAAATGGAATAAAGCCGGGGAAGGTGGGCATTGCCATCTGCGTCCTTACCGGGCGCGATGATGCCGACGCTTTGCCCCTCTAGCACAGGCATGGGTTGATCGCCAAAGCTGAGGATGATGTGGCGCACATCGGTATCGCTGGTGGCGTCGGTCAGGCGGTAGTTGCCCTGCACCACTGCCTTGGCGGGACGACCGAGGTTGTAGAGATTGATCGCAGGCTTTGAGGCACTGGCCGGGGCCTTGGCCTTGCCCCCCGCGCCTTGATGCGCATCGGCCAAAAGCTTGGCAATCGCGTCGTCCAGCGCCTCTGTGTCTGTCTCTGCCAGCGTTGTGCTGATCTCTGCCTGCTCTGGCAGTTCTTCCCACTCGTATTGCGTTTCCAGCGAATAGGGCTCTGCCACCACCCGCCATTCATCGATGGACCCGGTCGGGCAAACCGGAATACAGGCCATGCAGAAATTGCACAGGTCCGCATTGACGACGACGTTGTTGTCGTCATGCTCTATCGCCTCTTCCGGGCAGGTCATCTCGCAGGTGTAGCAGCGGATGCAGACCTCTGGATCGATCAGATGCTGCTTTAGAGGCTTATTCATCGGTCACGTGGCGGAATTGGAATGGGTGCGTGTGGCAAGGATGAGATCCGGCAGAACCATCGCGTCAATCATCGCGGCACAGACCCCCCGACACCCCTCGCAGCCGATAAAGGGGTCTGGCAGCCCCGCCACATCATGGGCCAGCGCCTCTGTCCGGGGGGCGGTTGCGATTTTTCGGTCGACGATCATAGGAGTCCCTTCCGTTGATCCATGCGGGCCCCCTCTTGGCGAGAGAGGGGCCAGACAGTGTTACGACATCAGTGTTACGCCATGTGTAGCTTAACGTATTCAAAATCACCGGGCTTGTTGTCAATGCCAACCTTTGGCGGAGCGATCCAGCTGGCGAATTGACCCGGCTCATAACAGGGCACCATAAGTGACTGGATAAAGTCACCATCGGCCTTGCTTGGCAGCCAATCTGTGGCTTTCGCGTCCCAGTCCTCTTTCGGAATGATATCACCGTCAGGCGTAACACTCACCGTTTTAAAGAGGCCGATCTGACGATGAAAGCCTTCGTGCGGCATTTTCATCGCGAACTCGATCCCCTGTTTGGCGATCAGCTTGTTCCAACGGCCGACACCGCCGGCAGCGTCGCGCACATAGTCATCGCGCAGACGCATGTTGATCGCGGTCAAGGCCGGCACATCTTGCAGCACGATCTTGCCATCGACGATATTACGCACCTGATAGGTGTCGTTGGTCAGCCTGTGATCGTCGTCGATCCGCTGCTCCATATAGCGACCCTTGATGCCAGAGTTAAAGGCGTTGGCAGCGTTGGTCGAGACCTCTTGCCCGAACAGATCCAGCGACAAGGTGTAATGCAGGTTCAGCTTTTTCTGGATCGTCGGCAGGTCAATGACGCCCAGCGCGCGGATCTTGTTAATGTCATAGGGGTCGGTGATCCCCGCCTTGTTCATCGCCTCGCAGGTCGCCTGAATAACGCGGCCCACGCCGGTTTCACCGACGAACATATGATGCGCTTCTTCGGTCAGCATAAAGCGGCAGGTGCGCGACAGCGGGTCAAAGCCCGATTGTGCCAGAGATTCCAGCTGCATCTTGCCGTCGCGGTCCGTGAAATAGGTAAACATGAAAAACGACAGCCAATCCGGCGTTTCCTCGTTGAAGGCCCCCAGCATCCGCGGGGATTCTTCGGACCCGGACGAGCGCACCAGAAGGTCGTTTGCCTCTTCGCGGCCATCCTTGCCGAAGTATTTCTGCAAGAGATACACCATCGCCCAAAGGTGACGACCTTCCTCAACATTAACCTGAAACAGGTTGCGCATGTCGTAGAGTGACGGAGCGGTCAGACCCAGAAAGCGTTGCTGTTCGACCGAGCCCGGTTCTGTGTCGCCCTGAATCACGATCAGACGCTTGAGCATGTTGCGGTATTCGCCGGGCACCTCTTGCCAAGCCAACTCGCCCGCATGTTCGCCCATGGGAATGCGACGATCCTCGACAGCCGGGGCCAGCAGAACACCCCAGCGATATTCAGGCATCTTCACATAGTCGAACTTTGCCCAGCCTTTGGGATCGACCGAAACGGCGGTGCGCAGGTAAACCATTGAATTTTGGAAATTCTGTGGGATCAGATCATTCCACCAATTGATGTACCCGGGATGCCATTTTTCCAGTGCCTTGAGCACCTTCTTGTCCTCGGACAGGCCGACATTGTTCGGAATTTGCGTGTCATAACTGACGTTGATTAGGTCTAACATCTTGGGTTTCCCTCTCGGAGTGTGCGGGGCATGAATTTTTGACGAAAATTCGGTCGGATCACACCCGTTCCATATCATAATTACCGCGTTGACCCGTGCCGTAGCGTTGCAGCGCGCCTTCTTCACCCACCGCATTGGGTCGGTTGAAAATCCAGTTCTGCCATGCGGTCAGGCGGCCAAATATCCGGGTTTCCATCGTCTCGGGGCCAGCAAACCGCAAATTCGCCTCCATCCCCGTCATCGCGTCGGGGCTGAACGAGGCGCGCTCTTCCATAAAAATGCGAATCTCGTCGTCCCAATCGATGTCGTCGAGGATCATCGTCACAAGGCCCAGCGCGTCGGCGTCTTCAGCCTCGATCGCCTCGCCTTTGTGCGCCTCAAGCGCGGCGGGATGATCGGGATCACCAAGAAAGCGGGTTTGAAGCCGGGTCAACCCGTTGCCCATGGGATAGGGGCCAAAATTCGCCTCTGTCAGCGTGATCACGGCCATGGGGCGGTTGTCGCCGTCGAACTCGTCTACCATCATGTAGCTGCGATCCACTGAAAACAGGACCTCTGCCAGCACACCGACAAAGCAACTGCCATGTTCGACCAAGGCAATCATGGAACGGGACGTGACGTCGATGCGTTTCAGGATCCGCTTCCAATAGTGGCGTACTTCATTGGCCAACCAATGATCGGCGTTTTCGGCCAGCAGCGCCTCGTGCGCCGCGAACAGATCGGCGTCGCCCTGAGCGCGGAACACCAGCAGACCGGCCTCCATCTCGTTAAGGCGCAAATGCAGGATCGCGTCGTCCAACTCTCGGGCGAGGCGCAGCATATAGGCCTGATCGCCCTGCGCGGTAAAGGCATCCATGTCAGCGGGCACAGGTTCGTCCGGGCCATGCAAAGTGATCGTCGCGCGTCGCGCCGCACGGTCCAGCACGACCTCGACCAGCGAATAAATGATCGCGTCGTCGGTCACGGTCTTCTTGAGCGGGGATAGTTTGATGCCCTCGGTCACATCCGGTTTATTCGACGCCCGAGCAAAGTCACGCGCCCGCTCTTGCACCGTGGCGTCGAATTTAGAGTTGGCGACAACCTCGTCCACAAGGTTCCAGTCCTTCGCCTTCTTGCCCTTGATGCCCTCTTCAGTCGAGCAAAAGATATCCGCGCGATCCCGGCGCAACTTGCGTTTGTCGGTGATCCGGGTCAGACCACCGGTGCCGGGCAAAACCGCCAGCAGGGGCACCTCTGGCAACGCCACCGAGGACGTGCTGTCGTCCGTCAGCATGATGTAGTTGCAGGCCAGCGCCAGTTCATACCCGCCGCCCGCACAGGCACCTTTTACAGCGACGATGTATTTCTGACCGCTGTCGGCCTCGGCCGCCTCGAATGTATTGCGGGTCTCGTTGGTGAATTTGCAGAAATTCACCTTATGGCTGTGCGCCGCACCGCCCAGCATCCGGATATTCGCGCCCGCACAAAAGACGCGGTCCTTGCCCGACTGCATGACCACCACTTTGACCTCGGGATGTTCAAATCGCATCCGCTGCACGATATCGGCAAGCTCGATATCCACGCCCAGATCATACGAGTTCAGCTTTAGCTGATAGCCCTCGAACAAGCCGCCATCCTCGTCCACATCCATATAGAGATTCGCAACCGCGCCCTCATAGTCCACACGCCAGTGGCGGTAGGCACCGGGGTCGGTCTGAAACTCGATGACCTTGCTCATGGGGTGTTCCTTCGGTCTCTTGATGACAGCACGTATATGCTATCTTTCCAGTTGCGTCAATCATTTCATGCATAATAATGCTATATTTTGGCAAATTCATACATCAGCCTCTATTATTGGCATATTTATTGCACTATAATGCACATTTTGTTCCAGTTTCAGAGCCTCAACCTGCGCGAGTCTCTCTGCGATCCCAATATGCATCACATGCTCGCCGCCCAAATCCATGGCTCTCTCAAAATGTCCCCGTGCAATATCGCATAGCCGCAACACCGCACGGGGACGGCGCATCAGCACTTTCAAATTGGCGTTGGCAAGTTGGATCAGGCCCTGCACCACTTGTCGCGCCGCACTCTGTTCAGGGCATACCATCCAGACCGGCTCCAACACCTCGTGGGCTTCCCAGAAATACCCTGAGTCCAGATAAATCAATCCAGTGCGAAATGCCTGCGTCGCGGCCAACTCTGCCTCTGTCATACCCGCAGCCACGGTTTCGCGGATCGCGTCAAATGCCCCCTCGGCGGGACGCGCGTTCACCCCGGGCACATAGGCGTGCAGCGGCAGAGGTATAGACGCATCTGTCATGCCGTCTAGACAACCGCCGCTTCGATCCGTTCCAGACGTGCGGCGAATTCGGCGACAGCGTCCAACACGGCCTGCGGCTGATCCACATGCGGGGCGTGACGGCAGTCATCAAGGACCAGCGTCTCAACGGGCGCGTAAGACCTGTCCTCTATTTCGGCAATCTGCGCCAGCGTGCCGTATTGATCCTCGCGCCCCTGAATAGCCAGCGTCGGGATGCGCAGATAGTCGATGACCTCAGCCACATTCCAATCCTTGAAACCGGGATCAAGCCAGACATCATTCCAGCCGCGAAACGTCGCCTCTGGATCGCAGTGATATTTGCCCATGCGTTCGGCCAGATCCCCAGTGGCAAAGGCGTCGCGTGCCTTGGCAATCTCAGCCAGCCCCATCTCTTCGGTAAAGAAATGCGGCGCCATCAGGGCAAGGCCCCGCACCCGGAAATCTTCGATACTGCCCGCATAGATCGCGGCAATGGTCGCCCCGTCGCTGTGTCCAATCAAGATACAGCGGTCAACGCCCACAGCATCCAGCACCTGCGGCAGCACATCCATCGCCTCGTGGGTCATATAGGTCAGCGGACGGGGCAGATCGGCAGGGTCGGACCCGCCATACCCCGCGCGCGAATAGGTCACGACACCCATGCCGGTCGCCTGCGCCAGCTTTTCGGTAAAGTCCCGCCAAAGCGCAGCGCAGCCAAGACCCTCGTGCAGCAGCACAATGGTCATCGCCTGATCCGGAGCCGGCCCAGAGCAGCGGTATTCAAGGTTTTTGCCCCCGGCCTTTAGCGTACCCTCTGCACTCCACTTGGCCATCACGCCCCCTCTCTCAGTTTGAAACGTTGGATTTTGCCTGTGGCCGTCTTTGGCAGATCTTCGACCACCTCGATCCAACGCGGGTATTTCCATTTGCCAATCTTGTTCTGCACATGTTCTTTCAGCCCATCCACCGCACTGGCCTCTTGACCGGGTTTAAGCACCACAAAAGCCTTGGGTTTTTCCAGACCCTCTTCGTCGCGCTTGGCAACGACCGCAGCCTCCAGCACGGCGGCATGGCTGATCAGCGCCTGTTCCACCTCGAACGGGCTGACCCAGATGCCAGAGACCTTGAACATATCATCGGTGCGCCCGCAGTAGATCATCCGGCCATTCGCGGCGCGTTCGTATTTGTCACCCGTGCGGGTCCATTCGCCCTCGAACGTGCCGCGCGACTTGCCGCGCTGGTTCCAGTAGTCGGCCGCAGAGGACGCCCCCCGCACCAGCAACTCGCCCACCTCACCAGGTGCAACCTCGGCCCCTGTCTCGTCCACCAGCCGAATCTCATAGCCCGGCACAGCGGTGCCAGAGGTGCCGTATTCCACATCACCCGGCGCATTGGATAAAAAGATGTGCAACATCTCGGTCGACCCGACTCCGTCCAGAATATCGACACCCCAAAGACCCTGCCACTTGCGCCCGATCTCTGCGGGCAGGGCCTCTCCGGCCGAGATACAGATGCGCAACGGTGCGTCCGGATGACGACCCTGTGTTTCCCACATATTGATCATCGCCCCATAAAGCGTCGGAACCCCGCAGAAAATCGTCGGCTTTTCAGCCTCCAGCACGGCAGACATCGTATCGGGCGTCGGACGCGCATTGTAGAGGATCGCCGTGGCACCAACCGACATGGGAAAGGTCATGCCATTGCCAAGACCATAGGCAAAGAACAGCTTGGCCGCAGAGAACACACTGTCGCTCTCTCGGATCTGCAACACCTTCGCGCCATAGGTCTCGCAGGTGGCCCGCATCGCACTATGGACGTGTCGCACCCCCTTGGGCTGACCCGTCGATCCAGATGAATAAAGCCAAAACGCCACCTCATCCGCGCAGCATTCAACCGCAGGCCGCTCTTGCGCGCCGTGCAGGAAATCTGTGAACCCCGTGGTGCCCTCGACAGCCCCGCCAATGACAATGATCTGCCGCAGATCCGGGCAATCCCGCGTGGCAGGCAGAACCACAGGCAACAGCTCTTCGGACACAAAGGCGACACTGGCACGGCTGTCTTGCAGGATCACTTGATAGACAGAGGTCGCCAGTAAAGTGTTCAGCGGAACCGGAACAACACCTGCCTTGAGCGCCCCCCAAAAGATCTGGGGAAATTCGATCTGATCCAGCACGAACATCGCCGCGCGGTCCTCGCGCCGCACACCTGCGCGCAGCAAGGCACCGGCCACCTGCCCCGACGTGCTGGCAAGCTCGCCGTAGGTCAGGCTGCGCTTCGATCCTGCTGCCTCACGAAACGCAACCTTTGCGCCGCGTCCCTCGTCCAACTGCCGATCTACAAACCAGCTTGCTGCGTTCATGTTCATCGACGTGGCCCTCCCCTGCCGTGTCGTGTCCTCCCACCCCGCCGCCGCCCGCAAGGGCGAAGAAGGGGGTCCTCCCTAATTAGCTGGCCAGCTTAACGGGCCACCCTCACCGAGGCGGCAACCGCACGGCCCCATCCAGCCGGATTACCGTCCCGTTCAAATACGCATTCTCAACGATCTGCCCCACCAATTGTCCAAACTCGGCGGGATCCCCCAACCTTGCCGGAAAGGGTATATTCGCGGTGATCGCTTCGGTGGTTTCGGCGGGCAATCCTTCCATCATCGGCGTGTAAAACAGCCCCGGCGCAATCGCCATGACGCGGATACCGGGCTTGGCAAACTCCCGCGCCGCGGGCAGACACATCGACGCGATGGCGCCCTTGGACGCCGAATAGGCCGCCTGCCCCAACTGCCCGTCCTCATAGGCCGCCGAGGCCGTGTTGATGATCACACCCCGCTCTGTGGTTTCCAAAGGTGGCAAATCCATCATCGCCTGCGCGGCATAGGACATGACGTAATATGTCCCGAACAGGTTCACTTTCATCACCCGTTCAAACACATGCAAGGACAGCTTGCCTTCGCGCCCAACGATCCGCGCTGCCATGCCGACACCCGCGCAATTGACCACGATCCGCGGCGCCTCGCCAAAGCGCGCCATGGCAGAGGTCACCCCGGCGGCGACCTGCTCGCTCTCTGTCACATCGGCCTGAATCGAATATCCACCGATCTCTTGGGCCACCGTATTGGCCCGGTCCCCGTCGTAATCCAGAACCGCGACCTGCGCGCCTTTTTCGGCCAGATGCCGCGCCGTGGCCGCCCCCAGACCGCTACCGCCACCTGTCACCAGCGCCACTTGTCCATCAATATTCATAAGCCTTTACTCCACGTCAAAGGGCTGGTGCATCCATCCGACACACCGACAGGTTTCACCAAGGAATCAGGAACAGCGTGATCGCCGGAAAGAGCAGCAACAGCACAACGCGCACCAGATCCGAGGCCACAAAGAACAGCACCGCCTTGTAGGTCTCGCTCATCGGGGTTTTGCGATCCATTGCGTTGATAATGAACAGGTTCATCCCCACAGGGGGCGTGATCAGGCCGACCTCGACCACGATCAGCACAAGGATGCCAAACCAGATCGCCACTTGTTCGGTGTTCAGCCGGTTCAGCGCACCCTTGGTCACACCGCGCAACTCCAGCGCCTTGGTCTGGTCGCGTGTCAACTCGATCCCCGCGGCCAGCGAATCCTGAATACTTCGCAGCATTTCGGGCGCGACTTCGATCCCGTTTCGAATGGCCTCTGCCGCCTTTTCGGCGTGCAGTTCGGCCAAGGTGATCATGCCGAAATCAAGTTCCAGCATCACTGGCCAAAAGATCGGGATGGTCAGCAGGATCATCGACAGGCTGTCCATCAGGCAGCCAAGGATCAGGTAGAATATCAGGATAAAAATCAGCACCATATAGGGGCTGAACCCCTGTTCCACCACATAGGCCGCAATCTCTTGCGGCACTTGGGTCAGCGCCAGAAAGCCGTTGTAGAACCCCGCGCCCAGCACGATGAAAAAGATCATCGCGGTCGAACGGGCAGTCACGTAAAAGCTTTCCCCCAAGGTCTGCCAATTCAGCCCCTTGTTGGCCCATGCGATAACCCCGGTGCCCAGCGCGCCGACCGCCGCGCCCTCGGTCGGGGTGAAAAGCCCGCCATAGATCCCACCAACCACAAGCGCAAAGACCAACAAGACGGGCCAGACCGCAATCAGCGCGACCAGACGCTCGGAATAGGGCACCCGCGGGCGCACACCGGCCGAGGCCGGATAGATCCGCACATAGATCGAGATCGCCGCCACATAGCCAAGGGCCGCGATGATCCCCGGAATGAAAGCCGCGAGAAACAGCTTGGCAATGTTCTGTTCCGTCAGGATGGCATAGATCACAAGTACCACAGAGGGCGGGATCAGAATGCCCAGCGTGCCCCCCGCCGCAAGGGTCGCCGTCGAAAACCCGCCCGCATAACCATATTTGCGCATTTCTGGCAGGGCAACGCGGCTCATCGTGGCAGCGGTCGCCAGTGACGAGCCGCAGATTGCACCAAATCCGGCACAGGCCCCGATAGCAGCCATGGCGACACCGCCCCTGCGGTGTCCCAGCCAGCCTTCGGCAGCCTTGAACAACGCCTGAGACATGCCGCCCAACGTTGCGAAATGGCCCATCAGCAGGAACATCGGAATGATCGTCAGCGAGTAGCTGGAAAAGGTGCCAAAGGTCTCGGATTTCATCCGCGCGAATGGGATATTTGCGTCCCCCGTCACAAGGATCAGGCCGACAAACCCCGCCAGAAACATCGCAAGGCCAATCGGCACCCGCAGAAAAATCAGGAACAGCAGCGCCGGAAAGGACCAGATGCCAATTGCAATGTCACTCAATGCTCTGCACCCATCTCTTCGGGAATGATATCCGTGTCAGTCAGGGCCTCACCAACCCGCGCAAGGGCCACGTAGACCCCGACAATCGCCGCAACGGCCGCGCCCACAAGGCTAAGCGCATAGGCCCACCAGACCGGAAACTCGATCAGAAAGGTGGTCTGACCAGAGCTGATCTTGCTTTGCATTCCGTGGTAAAGCTGCACCGCGATCATCACCAGCACAAAGGCAAAGGCCACCTCGGCGAGCATCCGCAAAACGCGGTTCGCACGGCGCGACAGATGCGCGGTGAAGACATCGACAGAGGCATGCCCGCCCGTGATCTGGCAAAGCGGCAGAAAGGCAAAGATGGAAAAGGCGACGCCCGCCTCGATCAGTTCGAAATCACCATTTACCGGCCCCACGCCGAGGTCGAGAAAAAATTGGCCGACACCGGGCAGAAACGCACCCGACGTCATCGCATGAAACAGACCATTCAACTGACGCCCCAAGATCGACAGACAGGTCAGAAGGATCAGCACCGTCAGCATGATCCCCCCCAGATAGGCCATGATGCGTGACAGAGTTAGAAAGCGCGCGTGCATGAGGCCCCTCCCCGAAATTCATGCGGTCGAAAAGGGCCGCGGCGAGGTGTCTCGCCGCGGCCCGCCGTTCTGCACCGCTTAGTTGGCGGCGGTGTATTCGGCCATCAGGGCGCGGGCCTCGTCGATCAGCGCCTGACCGTCAATGCCTTTGGTCTGCATATCCGCAATCCATGTCGCATAGATCGGCTGCACGATTGGACCCCAATCGGCGGCGGCCTGCTCTTCGCTGATGGTGATGATGTTGTTGCCATTGTCGACAGCAATCTGACGGGCCGGGATATCGGCATCTGCCTGAGTACCGCCACCAAAGACAGACATTTCCAGACCGGAATTGGCATCAATCACCGCCTTGAGATCATCTGGCAGGCTGTCATATTTCGCCTGATTCATCGCCATGATGAACGTCAGCGTATAAAGCGCCGGACCTTCGAATTCGGTATGGTTCTCGACCAGTTCCGACACTTTCAGCGCCGGGGTTACCTCCCACGGGATCGTTGTGCCGTCGATCACGCCTTTGGACAGCGCCTCTGACACCGCCGGAACAGGCATCCCGACAGGGGTTGCGCCCACGGCCTCTAGCAACTGGTTCACCAGACGCGAGCCGCCACGGATCTTCATCCCCTCAAGGTCGGCAGGCACTTCGACCGGATCAGATGTGTGGAACATGCCGGGGCCATGGACCCATGTGCCGATCATCTTGACGTCTTTGAACTCGCCATCGGCCATGTATTTTTCATACAGCTTCCAATAGGCATAAGACGCGGCGCGGGCATCAGAGACCATGAAGGGCAGCTCGAACACCTCGGTGCTTGGGAAACGGCCCGGAGTGTACCCGACCACGGTCCAGCCCACGTCGATAATGCCCTCTGAGATGTGATCATAAAGCTCTGGTGGCTTGCCGCCCAGCGACATGGTCGCGTAGCGGTCCACCTTGATGCGGTTGTTGGACTCTGCCTCGACCTTATCGGCCCAGACATCCAACACCAGACGCGGCACATTGGCCTGCGCAGGCAAGAAGTGTTCCAGCTTTAGCGTCACCTCTTGCGCCATCGCACCTGTGGCGGACATGGCCACCAATGCGGCGCCCCCCAGAAATCCCAGTAGTGTTCTGCGTTGGGTCATCGTTTTCCTCCCTTTGACCGTAGCCTTTTGCAATATTATGCACAGCTTGCACTATATTGCTATTTTTTTATACCTCCCACGCCGGACGCTCTTTTTGGGACAAGCGTTCTCGAATAATGGGTATACCTTATAATCGTTATCTTGCGTCACGTTTTATAGCAAGGCCTGCGAAACCCTACTCAGGTTCGGCTGATTCGTAACCATCCACAGCACTAAGGCGCTGAAAAATCGGGGCACGTCCCTTGGTCAGGGATGCTGCACACCCACACGGTTCAGGGCAATCGCGTAGATGCTGGTTGTGGCGGTGATGAACAGGGTCTGCTTTGCCCGCCCCCCGAAACAGACGTTCGAGACCAGTTCCGGGACAAGGATCTTGCCCATCAGATGCCCGTCTGGCGCGATGCAATGCACACCGTCCGCCGCAGAGGACCAGATGTTGCCATCGGTATCGACGCGAAAGCCATCTGACACGCCGGGATTGATGACGTGAAACACATCGCCTCCGCTCAAAGCGCCATCGCCTGAGACATCAAAGGCGCGGATATGGCAGGGATCCCCATGAAACATGCGCCCGGTGTCAGCCACGTACAACCGGGATTCATCGGGCGAAAAGGCCAGCCCGTTGGGGCAGTTCGCATCCCCCACCATCACCGTCATCGCGCCTGTATCCGGGTCCACACGGTAGAGGTTACAGGGCAGTTCCTGAGCCGACTTATGCCCCTCGTAGTTGGTCATGATCCCGTAGTGCGGATCAGTAAACCAGATGCTGTCATCGGATTTCACCACCACATCATTGGGCGAATTCAAACGCTTGCCCTGATAGCTGTCCACGATCACGGTGATCGTGCCGTCGTGTTCCGTCCGCGTCACCCGGCGCGTGCCATGCTCGCAAGAAATCAGCCGCCCCTGCCGATCACGCGTATGCCCGTTCGCAAAATTGGACGGCGCGCGATAGGTGCTGATGCCCGTTTCGGCATTCCAGCGCATGATGCGATTGTTGGGAATGTCCGAGAACAGAAGGCAATCCGCATCGCCAAACCAGACCGGCCCCTCGACCCAATCAAACCCGGTGGCAAGCTGTTTGACGGGCGCATTGCCCAGAACATAACGGTTAAAGAGCGGATCGATGGCCTCGAAAAATGACATGCGCGGGCTTTCCGGTTTGGGTCTGGTCTGCAATAGGTAACGGCAACCGAAACACCGCTCAAGCAGAGAAGAGGCCGACATGTCCTATACGAAATCCGCAACCACCCTGACTCATGAGGCCACTATGGTGATGCTGGCCGCCGCCATCGCCAAGGCAGAGGAAATCGGCCAACCGCAGAATGTGGTGATCGTGGATGCCAGCGGAGTCGAGCTGGGCAAGATCCGCATGAGTGGCGCCAAGTTCCTCAGCCTCAAGAGCGCGCATGCCAAGGCCGTTACGTCCGCCTCGATCCGCGTGCCCAGCACCTCGATCCCCGACCCGATGCGGGGCGCGATTTCCACGGCGACAGAAGGGAATATGACCCATCTGCCCGGCGGATTGCCGATCATTCTGGACGGCGAATGCGTCGGCGCGGTCGGGGTCGGGTCAGGGTCTGGCGAGCAGGATGTCATCGTCGCCACGGCGGCGCTTGCCGCGATTGGGGCAAAGATCGACTTTTAGGCTTTGGGGCGGGATCTATCGAATTTGCGGGGCAAATCCGACCGGCTGGTGGCTTTGCCCCCAGACCGCCATGGTATTTTGGGCCAGATGAAAGATCAGGGGTAGGTCGTGTTACGCAAAAGCGATCTGCGCCTTTACGGCTTGGCTGCGATCCCCAGCGATTTCGAAAGCTTTGACGGCGTCATCAATTCCCAACGTATGGGTGATCAGGGGTTTGACGTCGATCAGGCCCTTTTGCATCAGGGAGACGCCCGTCGCGAATTCCTCGTGAAAGCGGAACGAGCCGCGTAATTCCAGTTCCTTGCTGGTGATCGCCATCATCGGCAGGGACATATCCCCCCCAAGCCCAAGCTGCATGATCACGCCACCGGGGCGCATCGCGGGGATTGCGCCAGTCAAGGCCTGCGCCACGCCAGAACATTCATACAGCACGTCGAATGTGCCCTTCTGGTCAGTGAACTGCGTCAGGCCATCGGGCGTCTGCGCCATGTTCACCACCGCATCTGCCCCAGATTTCCGCGCCATCCTAAGGGTGAAATCGGAAATATCCGTGGCCACGATGAAATCCGCCCCCGCCCGGCGCGCGGCGATGATCGACAGGATGCCGATGGGGCCGCAGCCCGTGACCAGCACCGATTTGCCCAGCATCGGCCCGGCACGACGGGTGGCATGCAGACACACGGCCAAAGGTTCGGCCATGGCAGCCTCTCCGGCACTCAGACCGTCAGCAATGGCGCATTGGCTGGCGTCAGCCACGAGGCTTTGACGAAACGCGCCCTGAATATGGGGGAAGGGCATGGCCGAGCCGTAAAACCGCATGTTCAGGCATTGGTTAAAGCTGCCCTCATTACAGAACCGGCAATCGCCACAGGGGCGCGAGGGCGATACGGCGACCAGTTGATCGACCTTTAACCCCGTCACGCCCTCACCCAACGCCGCGATATGGCCCGACACTTCGTGCCCCAGCACCATCGGCTGTTTCAGCGTGATCGGGCCAAATCCACCGTGATTGTAATAATGCAGATCAGACCCGCAAATTCCGCCCGCCGCCATGGTGATCAGCACTTCACCGGGTCCGGCGGTGCCGACGTCCTGGTCTTCGATCCGCAAATCCCTGGCGGCGTGAATGACGATGGATTTCATGTAAACCTCTTTGCGCTCTGGCCCGTCGCGGGTGGCAAAGCCCGCCCAAAAACAGCGACCTGTGATCGCTTGACAAGTAATGTTAACGGTAACCTAATGCTGCCAACTTTGAAATGTCGAGACCAAAAGGACGCTGTGATGACCAATCAAACCACCCTCTTTGAGCTGACGGGTAAACGCGCGCTTATCACCGGGTCGTCTCAGGGTATCGGCTTTGCCCTTGCCCGTGGCATTGCTCAGGCGGGTGCGGCGATTGTTCTGAACGGGCGCGATGCGACCAAGCTGGCCACCGCTGCAGAGACCCTGCGCGCCGAAGAATGTTATGTCAGCGAGCTGGCCTTTGATGCGACCGACCACGAAGGTGTGCGCGCCGCTGTGGATGCGTTCGAGGCAGAGCACGGCGCGATCGACATCCTCGTCAACAACGCAGGAATGCAATATCGCACAGAGCTGGAAAACTTTCCCGCCGATGCGTTTGAACGGCTATTGCAGACCAATATCGCCAGCGTCTTTCACGTCGGCCAAGCCGTCGCACGTCATATGATTGCGCGCGGCGAGGGCAAGATCATCAACATCGCCTCTGTCCAGACCGCCCTCGCCCGCCCCGGCATCGCGCCTTATACGGCGACAAAGGGCGCTGTGGGAAATCTGACCAAAGGCATGGCGACGGATTGGGCCAAGCATGGGCTGCAATGCAACGCCATCGCACCCGGATATTTCGACACGCCCCTGAACGCGGCCCTCGTGGCGGACAAGGATTTCAGCGCGTGGCTTGAGAAACGCACCCCTGCCGGGCGTTGGGGCAACGTCGAGGAACTGGTAGGGGCCTGTATCTTTCTCAGTTCCGCCGCCTCCAGTTTCGTGAACGGTCATACACTATACGTGGATGGCGGGATCACGGCATCGCTGTAGCATGCTGCGCGCAGTCGTGATGGGCGTTGCGGGCTGTGGCAAATCCACGGTTGGCGCGGGCGTAGCGGATCGTCTGGGGGCGGTCTATTTTGATGGGGACGACCTGCACCCACCGGGCAATATCGCCAAGATGTCCGCCGGGACTCCGCTGAATGACGAGGACCGCGCGCCATGGCTGGATTTGGTGGGTCAGGCCTTGGGGGATGCCAAAGGCCCGACCCTGATCGGATGTTCTGCCCTAAAGCGCATCTACCGTGACCGCATCCGCTTGGCGGCGAATGCCCCGGTCTGCTTCCTGCACCTCAATGGCACACGCGCCGTCATCGAATCCCGCATGTCAGCGCGTGAGGGACATTTCATGCCCGTCAGCCTGCTCGACAGCCAGTTCGCCACGCTTGAGGCTTTGCAGGCAGATGAAAACGGCGGGCCGATTGATATTGATCAACGCCTTGAGGACGTGATCGATGCCGCCTTGACCCTGCTGAACGCTTAAAGCCACGCCTTGATTTCGGGCTTAATTCTTGGGCCGTGTGTCGATGTCATACATCAGCATTACCGGAGCGCCCGTGTCCTTCTTGCGCCCGCCCAAGGCCGTGGCAGCCCGCATCGTCGTGCCAAACCCCACCTCTGCCAAAGCCTCGGCAAAGCCAGCCCCACCGTTTAGCGCACGGGTTGCAGGCAACGCATCCTGTTGCAGAAAACTCAGATCCTCCAAGGCAGAATGCGGGGCGGCGGGCGTCAGGATCAGGCGATCGCGCCCATAAGCGGTATCGGTAATCCCGATCAACCCCTGCTTCAGCCGGTCACCGGGCTGCAAACGCTCTGCGAAAATATGCGCAATGGAATAGTCGCTGCCGACGTAAAGCACGTTCAGATCCATGGGAAAACTCTCGAGATTGCGCACCACCACATGCACCTCGTCCTCGGGCACAAGGGTGGGAACAGGCACCGCCTCTAACGCCACAAGACGTGGCTGCGTCGGAGAGCGGGTTTCCAGATCCACCTCGATATCCAGCGCCCCGTCGTGAAAGGCACCGCCCAGCTTGAGCAGGTTCTGCACCCGCGCCATGCGGTTCAGCGTCTCTGAAAGAGCAAGGCCCAGATCCTCCGGGCTCTTGTCGCCAAGGCGGATCGTCGGATTGAACGCAAAGTCCCCCCCTGCGAGGATGCCCGTTCCGGGCAGAACGAGCAGCGCGTCGTCGCGCACCGACAGCCGCAAATCGGCCTCATCCCCTGCCGCCACAAAGCCAATCCGTGCCCCAAACATCCCGCGATCCGCAGCACCAACCATGGCCGCCCGCAATGCCGCGCTCTCTTCCTCGGGCAACGCCACGGTCAACCCATAATCCAAACTCTCCGAGATCTTGCGCAGATACGCCCCGCGCGGAAACTCTGTCAGATCGCTGACCAGATCAGCAGAAAAATTTTCGGCATATTCCACCTGCACCGTCCCAAGCGTCGCCTCTGACGGATCCGCCGGGCTGGCCATCAGCACCAGCTGCATCCCCTCGGACAGACCGTGCAAGCGCCCGGCCTGCACGCTCAAACGTCCGCTGTCGTTCTGCAACGGCCATTGCTGCACCGCGCTTACCTCGCCACTGCCAAACACCGGCGTATCCAGATCACCCTCGAACAACGGGGTAGAGCGGGCAAGGTTGCCAACAGCATAGCGGCGCAGCACGTCCTGCGCCAACTGGCGATAGGTGATGCCGGGGCGCGCTGCCAAAGCCTCGAAGAGGGTAAAGGTAAACACCCCCTGCGAGCGGCGATCCACCGCCCCCTGCGGCAAGCGGATTTCCGGTGTGGTTTCGTTGGTCTGTGCCGCATAAAAAGCCACGAAACCACCCGTATCGCCCATATCTACAGGGCTGTCCGCATGCCCCCCCGGCAGCGCCCGGCTGACCACCCGCTCCATCGCATCCTGTGGCACGCCCAGCGCCTCTGGGTCCAGCTTGCGCAGACGCACTTCGTCATTTCCGGACGGCGCGGCACGGGTGACGGTACCCGAATGGCAACTGTCAAACACCGCCCAAACGGTGGCCCCGGTGGCGCGCAATGCTGCAATCATCTGGCCAATTTCATCGTCGACCAATGCGTTTTGCACGGACCCGACCGAATCCTGCCATGGCCCGATATCTGCCGGCAGAAAAAGTTCGTCCAACCCGTCCTGCTCAGATTCCGGGTCAAGAGCCGGGGCTTGGGTGCCATGACCCGAGAAATGCAGATAGACAAAATCATCAGGCTGCAACCGCCCCGCCAGATCGGCGAACCCCGCGCGGATTGCGGCCAGCGTCGGCGCACCCGCTCCGGGCACGCCATCGGCCAGAACAGTGATGTTACCCGCATCGAACGGCACATGCGGATTGGTGGTCAAATAGGTTTTCACCAGATCTACATCATTGGCCGGACCCACCAGCCAGAACCGCTCTTCCAGCGAGGGATAGCTTGACACACCGACCAAAAGCGCGAAATTTTCGCGCGCCTCAATCGGGGTCGTCCCAAAAAAGCAGACCGCCAGCGTTGCTGCAATAAACCGTTTCATATCCATGCCTCAGTTCGTCATCATAGAGTATTCGCCACCGCGCTGACCCTCACTCGTCACCGTGACGGTAAAGGCCTCATCCGCCGGAGGCCGCCAGCCGCAATAGGCGATATCGCTGATATCCGTGTCGGAACACACCAACCGCCCTTTTGCATCGCGCACCATCAGGTTGAGGTCAGATCCCGACGGCCCCTCAACATAGATCTCGGCATATTCGCCCCCGCGAAAGGTGAGGCCGGGATACTCGTCGCGCCCGCCAGCCCGCAGGCTGACAATCGAATAGACCGGGCCGTTGACGACGCCTTTGTTGCGCTCGGCGCGGATATCCCCGATCAGCCCGGTCAGCAGGGAATTGCCATAGGCCAGTTCCTCTGCCTGTGTCAGCATCTCGTCCCAACCCAGCGGCGCACCTGTCGCGGCCATCTTGCCATCCGGCGCGCGCTCTGTCGCCTTGAGAGGCACAGATTTGCGCAGTCGCGCGGCGGCCAGCATATACAACGGATCCTGCGCCTGTGCGCCGATCTCGAACAATGTCTTTGCCGCCTGCATCTTTTGAATGGGCGTCACCTCTTGCGCCTGCGCGCCCGAAGTTGCCAAAGCCAGTGCCGTGCCCATCACCGTACCAAGTGCCAAAATCTTCAGACCCATCAGAACGCCCTTTCCAAAATCATTTGCCTGTTCAGGATATTGAGCGAAACAGCCCGCGTGCAAGGGTCTTTCGATGAAAGCCCAAAAGATGACGGTCTTTGTCATGTGTCAGAGCGAAACTCCCATGCTAACACGGCCAAAACAACGCCATGGACTCAAAATAAAAGGCAGGAGAGCACATCATGCGTCACAGGATTTGGAAGGTTATGTTCGCACTGACCGTGCTGCTGTCCGTGCCGTTGTGCGGCCCCGTGCAAGCCGCCCCCAACCCGGCGTTGGAACAGGCCATGGATGCGACCGTCATGATTCTGCGGGATGATATTGACGAGACGTTTCTGGGCTCGGGCTTCTTTTATGGCTCTGATACGACCTTGGGCGGTTTGGTCCTGAGCAATGCCCATGTGGTCGAGGATGAAAGCGCCGTGATCCTCGAATTGCGCGACGGCACGCGTCATATGGCGAAACTCGTGGCAAAGGACGTCAAACGTGATTTTGCCGTGCTGCGCAGCGAGGTGGTGCGACCCGGTTTGACAAGCGCCAGCGCGCGCCCCGACATAGGCCAGCCCGTCTATGCCATCGGTGCGCCGCTTGGCATCGGGTTCACCATATCGCGCGGGATCATCGCCGCGGATCCCCGCCAGATTGATCCGACCGTGCCTTTGCGGTTCGTGCAACATGACGCCGCGATCAATCCGGGCAGCTCGGGTGGCCCCTTGATTGACGAGGCCGGGCATCTGTTGGGCATGAACAGCCAGATCGCCGATGGGTCGCGGATGTTTGTGGGCATCGGTTACGCGATCAGTGCGCTTGATCTGGACCGTCTTGTGCCGCAGCTTTTGGCCCGCGACCTGCGCCCCGTGGCAAAGCTGGACATGGACGCTCGCCCCGTCACCAAGGCCATCGCCAAGGCGCTGGACATCCCCCGCGTGGGGCTGTTGATCGATGATGTGGACCCCGAGGGTCTGGCGGCGCGCGCCGGGATCGAACCCGGCGATGTAATCACTGCTGCAGAGGGCGTGACACTGCACAGTCCACAGAATTTCGTCTTTTTGCTAGAGGCGGCAAGCGGGACTGCACAGCTTGATATCCTGCGCGCCGGAAAAACTGTGACGGCCAGTCTGCCGCTTTACCACGAGGTGATGCGCGATTTCCCCAGACCCGCGCCCGACCCCGTGCCTTTGCGCTGGTCCGACCTTTCCGTGACCATACAATCGCTGAATGTCACGGATCTGCCCGCAACCGGCCCCGCTCTGCACGCCGGGCTACGGGTGGGGGATCGCATCTTGTCTGCGAACGGTCAGCCGATTACCACTGACCCTCTTGCGCCGGACCCCGACACCGCGCTTGTCCTTTTGGTCGAACGCGAGGCGCGGCATTTGCATCTGATCGTCGATCCAAATGTGGCAAAGGATGCACCTGCGCCGGTGATCCGGGGAAACGCCCTTGACTTGTCCGTCCGCCGCTTTTGAAACTCGCGCCAAGGAGAGACCCATGACAGACCCCGCCCGCGTGTTGATTATCGAAGACGACGCCACCACCGCGCGTGAAATGAGCGCGTTCCTAAGTGCAGAGGGGTTTGCCCCCGAAGTCTGCGTCACGTTGCACGACGGGCTGGACCGCGCCGCCACCCACAGCTTTGACGCCATTGTGCTGGACCGGATGCTGCCCGGCGGCGACGGGATCGACGCGATTGCCACGCTGCGCACCACTTGTCCCGGCGCGCGGGTGCTGGTGGTCAGCGCGCTTGGGCGGGCCACAAACCGGATCGAGGGGCTGGATCGGGGTGCAGATGATTATCTGCCCAAGCCTTTTGAACCTGGCGAACTCAGCGCGCGCATCCGTGCCCTGCTGCGCCGCAACGACGCGGTCGGCACCGATCTGCTGGCCTTTGGCGCACTGCAAATCCGCATCAAGGCGCGGACGGTTCATGCGGGGGATGACCATATTCCGTTAAGCCCGCGTGAGTTCGATCTGCTGGTGTTTTTTGCCCAGAACACGGGCGATCTGGTGACGCGGATGCAATTGCTGGAACATGTCTGGAACCTGCATTTCGACCCACAAACCAATGTGGTCGACGTCCATGTCAGCCGCCTGCGCCGCAAGTTAGAGGCCGCCCTGCCCCACCCGGTGCTGCACACCAGTCGCGGGCTTGGCTATATCTTCGATCCCAACGCCGCGCCGCAGGACGCCTAGCGTGACCCTGGGCCAAAAGCTGACCGGGCTGATCGCACTGGCGATCTTTGCCGTATCGGTAATGGCCATGCTGGCGCAATACAAGCTGGTGACAGGCGACCTTGCCGCGCGGCAACAGGCGCTGGTGCAGTCCGATCTGGATGGCTTTGCCGCCCTTTACGATCAGCGCCGGGTGATCGCGGTCCGCCAAGCCATCGAGTTTCGCAAGATCAGCGATCCGGGCCAGGACCTGTTTGCCATCCTGCTGGATCGGGACGGCGTCGTGCTGGCCGCGACCCATCTTGACTGGCCCGATGCGGCTGGCAAACCCCTCGCGGGCGAAACCCTTGCGCCGCGGGCGTTCACCGAAGGTGGCACGCGATATCTTGGGATTGCACGCGGCCTGCCCGGAGGCTTTGCCCTGATGGTCGGGCGCAATGCCACGTCGACAGAACAAACCAGCGCGCAGATGCGGCGGATCATCTGGATGGCGTGTCTTGCGATTGCCATCGCAGCTCTGATCCTTGGACAAATCGCCAGCCGCATGATCCTGACCCGGCTGAACCGGATCAACGCGCTGGCCGATGAGGTCGCGGCTGGCGATCTGTCGGCCCGCCTGCCCGGCCCCCCTGCGGCGGATGAGTTTGGCAAGCTGGAACATCACATCCATCATATGCTGGACCAGATCGAGGCGCTGCACCGCGCCACGCATCACCTCAGCGACACGGTCGCCCATGAAATGCGCACGCCCCTGACCCGGATCCAGACCCGTCTGGCACGGCTCAAGACCGATAACGCCGACACAGAGGCCTTGCAGGGCGAAATTCGCAGCACCATCCGCATCTTTGACAGCCTGCTGGAAATTGCCCGCGCCGAGGCGATGACGGGCGAAAGCAAAGGCCCCGAGATGCTGGACCTGTCGATCCTGCTGGCCGAGGTGTGCGAGCTATACGAACCCGTCGCAGAGACGCGTGGAATCCGCTTTGCCACCGAAATCCAGGACAGCGCTATGGTGCTGGGAGATCGCAACCTGATCGCGCAACTGGTGTCGAACCTGCTGGAAAACGCGTTGAAATTCACGCCCACGGGTCAATCCGTACTTGTCGCGCTGACCGACACCCCGGACCGCTATCTGATGCGGGTCGAGGACACTGGCCCCGGCCTGCCCATAGGCTTTGGCGCGCAGATTTTTGAACGCTTCAGCCGCGCAGGCAGTGACCCCAACGCCCCCGGTCACGGGCTGGGGATGGCGCTGGTCAAGGCTGTGGCCCTGCGCCATGGCGCGAAACTTGCGCTGCCGGGCGTGAAAAAGGGCTTTGCCATTGAAATCGCATGGCCTAAGCTTGCGGAAAACCAATGACTTTTTAGGAAGCCCGCTTGAAACGCACCACCCTTTTCGCCCTGACATTCGCGGTTTTGTCTGGCTGCGCCGTGAACAACGCGCCGATCAACTCGCCTCTGACCGGGGGCAAGAACGCGCCGATCATTGACGTGTCCAGTGACGCGCTGGCCGATGATTCGTTGTTTATCGGGCTGGCGTTTTCGGGCGGCGGGCATCGCGCCTCTGCCTTTGGGCATGGGATGCTGACCGCGCTGCGCGATGTGGGCAAGTCGCCCAGCAATCCTTACGGGCTTTTGCCGCATGTGCGGCTGGTCACAGGCGTTTCGGGTGGGTCAGTCACGGCGGCGCATTTCGGATATTTCGGTCCGGCTGGGGTGAATGGTTTCCGCGAGAAATACCTGATCCAGAACGCCGAGAAATATATGGCGAACTCTGCGCTGAACCCGATCACCATCGCGCGCGGGCTGTCGGTTGGCGCGAACGGGCGCAAGACCTTCGCGCGGTTTCTGGACGAATCTCTGTTCAAGAACGCCACCTTTGGCGACCTTGCCCGCCGCTCTGACATCCTGACGTGGATCAACGCGGCTGATGTGGCGAACCAGACCAGCTTTCTGTTTTCGCCCGAAACCTTTGACGCCCTGTGCAGCGATCTGTCCAAACTGCCCATCTCAGAGGCCGTCGCCGCCTCTGCCGCCTTTCCGCTGGTGTTCAGCCCCATCGTGCTGGAGGCACATACAAACCAGTGCAATTACACCGAACCCGACTGGCTGACATCGGCCCGTTTCAACCCAGAGGCCACGTCGTCCCTGCGCGCATACGGCCGCGTGCTGGAAAGTTATTCGGACCCGGAGAAGGTCAAGTTTGTCAAGCTGCTGGACGGCGGGATCACCGATAACTTTGGCACCGTCGCCCTGTCGGTGGCCCGCGCCAAGGCGCAGAATAAATACGGGCCCTTGACCGTCGAGCAGGCGGTAAAGCTGAAACGCCTGCTGTTCCTTGTGGCCAATGCGGGCACCGAGGCCGAAGAGGGCTGGACCCAGAAACAGACCGGGCCCGGCGGCATTTCGCTGGCGATGTCGATCGTGAACAGTTCCATGGGGTCCGCGACCCGCACCGCTTATGACGCGATGCAACTGACGCTGAATGCTTGGCACGCGGATGTGATCGAGTTCCGCTGTAGCCTGAGCGCGGCGCAGGTGCGCAAGTATATCGGGTCCACCAATGGCTGGGACTGCCGGGACGTGAAACTGTTCGTCAGCGAAGTGTCGTTTCAGGGGCTGGAACGCGGCATGGTGGCGAGTTGAACAAAGTGCCCACGCGGCTGCGGCTGGAAACCGGGCAGGTCGATCTGGTGATCGAGGCCGCACGTTAGGCGACACGTGAAGATCCAGAGTTCAACGGCTTTCTGCGCGCGATTGGCGAGACCGGGCCAGCGGTGCCAACTGGCGCCACTCGGATCGCGCCGCGCCGTATCACGCCCGTGAGCAACTAGATGCAAAGCTTTACCTACAAACCCGCGTTGTTGCGCCGCCCTGTTGTCTATGAGGTCACAGATCTATCCCTTGTCCATCGCACGCGGGAGGGCGGCGTAAACTGGCGGATGGATTGGGACCAGATCAAGGCCGCAGCCTTTGTTGACAATAAATTCCGCGGCAATGACATTCGCCGTCTGGATCTGACCACCACCAGCGGAAGACGCTCTATCGCGTTTTCGGGTCGGTCAGGAACGGCGCGCACAAATCCCGATAGTGCGGTGCATCTGGATCTGCTGGCCGCGATTCTGCGCAAGATCGAGGCGCAGAACAAAGACTTTTCGATTACGATCGGCGAATACGGTCGAGGACGAACCACGATGTTTCTGGTGGGTGTTTTCACGTTGCTCAGCGCAGTTGGATTGATCGCGTTGGCGGCTGGCACGGGTGTGTCAACTGACAAGATGATAGAGGGCGCTGTGCCTTCGGGGTTGATGCTGCTCTTTGGGGCCGTGCTTTGTTATCGGTATCGCCCCGGACAGCCAAAGGTCAATTTGCCTGCGGGTCTGTTGGCCGGCGCTTTGGATGGAACGCTGGGCGAAGCGGCTGACGTTGGGAAATCTGCCTGACGCGCCCAACATGACAGCATTGTTAATTTGCAGCGTGACACTCCGGGGCCGTAGACTAAGCGTCAGGTCGAACCCGCTAGAAAGACTATTCCAATGGCGCTTACAGCAGTTTCACATAGTCCCGATCTGCGACTTCCCATCGCAATCGCGTTTATCCCGGCAGGTATTTTAACCGTCTTTATGGGATGGCCCCCGGCTTGGCCTGCTGTGCTTTTGCCCGTGACCGTCTTTGCCTTTACCTTCGGGTTCACCCGTTGGATCGCGCCGCGTCTGACGCGTCCGACTACATTTATCCTTGGGCTGACCTTTGGCGCGGTGATCGCCCATCTGTCGCTTTGGTTGCCGTTTCTGTTTGCCAGCTACATCGGCGGTCAGGGCATTGCGCGTTTTGATTATTCCCTGCTGGCGGCGTTTTTTACCTCGCTGGCGGTGGGGTGGTACATCCTCACGGCCTACCTGCCCCAGACCGTCCTGATTAGCCTTGTTCTTGGCGGGATCATCCTGCTGTCACGCCAAAACCGGAAAGGCTAAGCCCATGATCCGCCTGCTGATCTCTCTGTTTTGCCTGATACTGCTAGCCTCCATTGCCGAGGCGCAAAAGGCCAAGACAGACCCGCGTATTTTCGAGGTCGAGACGATCCTGTCAGAGAGCAGTTATGGGTTTCCAATCACCGAGGCGGTGCTGTCCAATTCTTTCGCAGCACACTTGCATAGACGCAAAGCCCCGGTGGATGCGGCCGCACTGTCGGCTTTGTATGTGGCCTATGACCCGACCTCGGGTACGCGTCTGACACCGGGTCTTTTGTATTATCACTTTGCGCGGCCCCTCGATCTGCTTGACCAGATCGGTGGGACGCAGAACATGGCCTTGTTGCGGGTGTTTCAGGTGCGCCTGCTGATGCTGGCGGGTCAGTCCGACCGCGCGCTGGATCTGGCGACACAGACAATCACCGAGATGGACGCCAGCGGCGTATGGCGCGAGGCCCAGATGACCTCGCTTCTGGCCGATGCAGCGGTGCTGCTGCACCGCGCCGGAAACCCGGATCAGGCCAAGATCTATTTTGACCGCGCGCTGAGCTGCGGTGAATTGCGGTGCCCACAGGATCTGGTCTTTCGCTGGCTCGGGCCAAAGGGAAACGCCTATTATGTGCCAGACGTGCGACCGGTACAGGATGAGGCGCGTCTAGAGCACGCGCTGGTTCAGGCAGAGGCGTTTTTTGGGGATGACACAACCATTTCTGACGACATCCGACTGGAATTTACTATTATCACAAGGGACGGCGACACCTCTCTTTATGACACCGCCGAGCGCGTGAAATCGGGCACGCCCCTGAGTTTTGCCGACCAACGCCGCGCGCGTCTGGCGGCAGATCGGATCATGACCCAGTTTGAGCTTTTGGCCTTCAATATGGGGGACAATAACGCCGCAGGCGCCTTTCTTCAGGCGCTGTCATTGGGGAAAGATCCAGAGGCTATCGACCTGAGTGATCCCATCTACCTCTCAACGGACAGCTATATGCACGAGCGATTTACCCAGACAGGCCCAACTGTTCTGGCGCTTCTGGCCCAATCTGACCGGCCCGGCGACCGGGTCGTTTCAGACCTGATCCGGGCGCGACTGATCCTGACGAACGGTGACGTTCCCCAAGGCATCGCCGCACTGCAAACTCTGATCACCAAGGCGGGCAGCGATGGGTTCAGCGATGCGCAGCTGTTTTCTCCCCTGATCGACCTTTGGGCCATCGCAACCTTGCAGGGCGATACCGTGCTGGCAGAACAAGCCTTGGCACGAACCACGCCCTGTCGAACCACTTTATGCCCAGAAGATCTTGTCTTGCGCTATTTTGCAGGCACACAGGCGTTACCGAAACCATTCTATTCCGTACTTGAATCGGATTGGACCCTGGCGTTCTCGACCGCCTTTGTCGAAGAAACCTTGTCAGGCGACCGGATGATATTGGCGGATCTTTATCCGATTTCCTTTTCGCAGACCCATCCGATGGATGCCGCCGATCAGGCCGAACTGTCGATGAGTTATGCAGAAAGCGCGGTGAACCCCGACCCCGCCGATCTGGTCAAGCGCGCCGCAAGCGCGATGAATGTTCTGGTCTATGCCGGGCGCTATGACGCCGCTGTTGCGATGGGGGACCGGATCGCCGCGCGCGTGCCCGACATCGTCCTGACCGGGCGTTTCTTTCAGATCCGCGCCCGCGCAGCGCACCGGATTGATGATCGTCGCACCGAAGACTTTTATCGTGAGGCGGTGGCGCGTGGTGGTGACAGGGACCTGATCCTTGATCTGCTCGATACGCGTTTTCTGGATCTGATAGAGGCCGCATTAAATGCGGGCGAAGATAATCTGGAAATCCGGGCACGCCTGCGCTATCGGCAGGGGCGGTTTATTGAGGCCGCCGATCTTCTGGCCGCAGAGCGCCTGCGCCGCGAGGCCAGAGCGGAAAACCCTGAACCCTATACGGTCTACTGGGATCTGAAACTGCTGGCCTTTCAAGAAGCGCAGTATCGTGAGGCCGCAGGCGAGCGCGACGAGGCAGAGCGCCTGCGCAATCTGGGCGACAGACCCGCGTGGTTTCATATGGAGTGGGACCCATTGCCAGACACGCCACGAGTGGCGGCCGCAATCGAGTATAGCAGTTTCAACGGCGAAGACAGTTATAGCCAGATCCGCAGCGTGATCGAAATGCGCGATCGGGGCAATTACGAAGGCGCGGCCGAGTATATGAAGACGAAACGCGATGTTGCGGTGATGGCGGATGCAAACGGCACCTATCTGGATGCCCAGACCCTGTGGCAGATGGCCTTTACCTTTGTGCGCGCAGGCGAGACAGAGATCGCCTTTGATCTGATGAACCGCGCAGCCCGGATCGCCGCCACCCTGTCGTTCGAAGGGGCGGGCGGCGCGGGCGGCGGCACCCTGCAATTGCTGGAACGCGACCGCTGGCGCTATCTTTTGTTCGTCGACATCGCATGGGCGGCGCTGTCCGGACAATCCCCAGAGGATATGCTGGTCGTGTCCCGGTACTAAACACATGTCGCATCTGATTTTGAACGCTTTGCCGGGTGACCTTCCCGTCCGGCAAAGCCACCCGGCAGCCTCCGAACATCCCCGATCGGAGGCTGCCCTTTTTGCCGTCAGAGCGTCGAAGGGACAGGGCCACGACCAAACCGAAGTTTCGTCGAAAATTCGCATGTGCCAGACAGGTATCCCCGCGCGCCGGTCAGAGGGTTAAAACCGCCCCAATTCGCCGCCATTTCCAACCACCACAAATGGGGCCCATGCCGAAGGATGCGCCAATGTCGGGTCGCTGGTGTCGTTCAACACCTCCAGCATCGCCTGGCGCAAAGCCTCTGATCTTGGCAAATCGGGGGTCTCGCCTAACTTGCGCAGGGTTTCGGTGGTCAAGGTCCCGGCCACGTCATCACGAACCGGCCAATGCGACACGAGGATAGAGCGCGCCCCGGCAAACAGAAAAGCCCGCGCCAGACCGGACAGGCCCTCTGCCCCCGGTGTCCCGTCGCCGGCCGCCGTGTTGCAGGCCGACAGGATCACCCAATCCGCGTTCAGCGCCAGTTGGCTGGCCTCGGATGCGGTCAGTAATCCGTCATCCTGCGCGCTGGCCACCTTGGGTGGCGTAAAGGCCAGCGCAGGCTCGCCCAACCCGCTGATATCGCCTGTAATCAGCCCGTGCGTGGCAAAAGACACAATCGCCGTGCCCGACAGGTCTGCCGCTTTCACAGCGGCTTCGGTGGCCTCTGCCCCCAAGGCGACCCGTGCCTGACCGTCTGGGAACAACCCGGCAATCTGGCGAAGCTCTCGGGCCGTGCCGGGTAAAGGTTGCAGCTGTGAAATTGCATCCAGCCGCGTGTCACCTTCGCCAAAAAAGGCATCAATCGACCGCGAGGCAAGCAGGTTGGGCGCGTCTGACGGCGGCTTTGGCGAAAACACCGGATCGCCGAACCCCGCAAGGCCAGTACGCGGCTTGGTCTCACCGCCCTGCGCACGGATGCTGGCGAGGCTGGACACCGCCGGCAGCGTCGTGATCGCAAAGCGGCGCATCACCCAATCCGCCGCACGCAGTTCGTCTGCGTCCATGTTGCGTGCGACTGGCGGAGAGGTCAGCAGAACGGACAAGGGCAAAGAGCTAAGCGCGCCATCCTTGACCACAAACACATGCGTGGCCTCGTCAAGGACCGACATCACCGGTGCCAGCAGCAGCTGATACAATTCAAAGGCCGTCGCACCGTCAAAAGCGGCCAGTCTTGGCCCGCTTGGCGCAGACAAAGACACCGCCGCCCGCGCGGGGCCGCTGGGATCCAGATCGGCGCGAAGGGCGCGGATTTTGTCCGAAAGGGCCTGTGCCGACAAATCGGCGCGATGCCATGCGACACCTTTTGGCGAAATCGCCCAGATGAAGGTCGCAGTGCGGTCAGACAGGAACAGGATCACCGCCTCTTGCGGTCCCAAAAGCCCGCGCAGATCGTCGTAATCCAGCGGGCGCGGGTTGGAAAACTCGGCGTAGTCGGGAAACTCTGTCCGGATCTCTGCGTCGATCCGGTTCAGGGCGGTGGTGACGGCGCTGATGTCCTCCTGCAGGGCATTTGCCGTGTCCAAACGAGCCTCGACCGCTTCGGCAACGCCACGTCGCAAGGTGCCAAGCTGTTCTTCGAGCGCCTGTCTGGCGCGGATCTTGTCCCCCAACGGGCCTTCACCCACCGCAGCACGCGCCCCGACCTGAGCGACCGCGCGGGCCGCTTGGGTCGCCAACACCCATTGCGCGCCCTCAAAAGCGCGCTCGCTTAGCCGATCCGGGTCAGATTGTGCCCACGCCCCCCCACAAAGAGCCAAAGACAAAGCCGCGTAGACCAGACTGGCGCGCCGCATCACGACTCTCCTTCACTCACCTGTGCAAAGGGTAAAGCGCGCGACGGACAAAGGCAAAACCTATGGGCTGACATGACCGGATTTGTCATCAACGCTTTTCCGGCGCACCAAACATATAGGTGGCAAACCGCCCCCCGATCCAGACCGCCGCAACAATCCGGACCAGATGGTGCAGGGCCACCGCAACGGGGCTAAGGTTCAGGGACAGGGCTATCAGGCTCATCTCTGTGACACCGCCGGGGGCAAAGCTGATGAAAAGCGCGCTAAGGTCGGCGTGAACCAAAGGGCGCAGCAGATAGGCAAACCCAAAGCTGAGCGACAGCATATAGGCGACAGTCAGCAGGCCCATTCCCATGCCCTTGACCAGCATAGCACGGCTAAGCCCGGAAAACTGCGCACCCAGACCGACGCCAAGGATGTATTGCCCGGCCTTCAACAGCCATGGCGGGTCGTTGATCTCGGTGACACCGGTGGTTTGCAGAACCATGCAGATCAGCAGCGGCCCCATCATATGTCCCGCGGGCACCCGCAATAGACGCCCGACCTGCATCCCCACGGCAGCAATGGCAAAGATCGCGAGGATGTCCCAAACATCATAGGCGTGCGCGCTAAGAACCATGCCAGAGGCGCTGCCGACAACCTCTCCGGTTATGATCAGAAACAGGAACGGGACGGACATCACCACCACGATAATGCGCACAAAATGCTGCACCGTCAGCACGCGCACATCCGCGCCCATCTTTTCGCCCATCAAGACCGCCTCGATCAACCCGCCGGGCATGGCCCCGAAATAGGCGTCGCGCGGCGCATATTTCCCGACCCGGCGCATGATCTGATAGGACCCCACATGGGCCAGCGGCATAAAGATCAGAACGGCAAGCCCCGAGATCCAGTAGCTGCCAAGCTGGTTCACAAGCTCGGGCGAAAACGTCGCACCGATCATCGTCCCGACCACGGCTACGGCGCTAAAGCGGATCATCGGGTGCATCTTGTTGATGCGCCGCTCTGTTCCGTGCTCGTACCACAGCACAAAGCCCCCGGCACCAAGGATACCGCCAAGCATAAAGGGCAGCGGCGCCCCGATTGCCATGGCGATAAAACCGCCGATCAGCCCGGCAAGGAACATCCAGATCGTGTTGACATGCACCGGGCCGATCATCGTGGATCACCCAGAGGTTCAAAAGGGATAAGGATCGCGGTGCGCATAAGTGTCCTGCCAAAGAAAAACCCACCGGGATCACCGAAAAATCAACCGGTTGCCCAAGGCCTGGTTTCTTTTTGACAAGCTCTGCGGGAAAAGGCCATGGGGGGAATGTGCAAGATTTTGAACAGACCGGATACTGCGGTGCAGATCCTTGACCCGAGGTCGATCTTGTATTTCACGGCCCGGAGCATATTTTTCAGGAACCTGCACAAAAAGAGAGCGCGCGCGATGAGGCTGACCGTCAATGGCACCGTTCACGACGTGGACGTCGAACCAGAGATGCCCCTGTTGTGGGTGCTACGCGATGAGCTTGCGACCACTGGGGTGAAATACGGCTGCGGGATTGCGCAATGCGGGGCCTGCACGGTGCATCTGGATGGGCAGGCGGTGCGATCCTGTCAGATCTGGGCCGAAGATGCCGAAGGGGGCGAGGTCACCACGATCGAGGGCCTTGGCACGCCCGACGCCTTGCACGCGGTTCAGGCGGCGTGGATTGCGCATCAGGTCGCGCAATGCGGCTACTGCCAATCGGGCCAGATCATGCAGGCGGCGGCGCTGCTGGCAGAAAACGACAGCCCAAGTGATCGAGATATTGACGACGCTCTTAGCGGTAACCTCTGTCGCTGCGGCACCTATCCACGCATCCGCGCTGCGGTGAAAACCGCCGCCCAAAGCCTGCGGGGCAAGACATGAGCCGTCTGCGCAAAATCGCCCGCCGCAGTTTTCTGTTCGGCAGTGTCGCCATTGCCGGCGGTGTCGCTTTTGGGGCGTATATGGTGCGCAAACCGCATGATAATCCGCTGATGGATGGGCTTGCCGCCGAAGAGGCGACGTTTAACCCTTGGGTCAAGATCAGCGGTGACACCATCACGTTGATCACCCCCCATACCGATCTGGGCCAAGGCGCGGCATCGATGCAGGCCGCGCTGATTGCCGAGGAAATGGATCTGGAATTCGGTCAGTTCGATACCGAGTTTGGCGCGCCTTCTGCCGCCTATTTCAACACTGCAATTGCCCAGGACGGCGCACCGTTTCTGACCACCGATGACAGCCTGACCGCCAATCTGGCGCGCGGTGCGATGGGCAGTCTGATCAAGCTGCTGGGGATGCAGGTGACAGGCGGGTCAAGCTCTGTCCCGGACAGTTTCGACAAACTGCGCCAAGCCGGAGCTATTGCGCGCGAAACGCTGAAACGGGCCGCCGCGCAGCAAAGCGGGATCGCTGTCAGCGCGTTAAAGACCCAAAACGGCGCGGTGATCCTGCCCGATGGCACACGGCTGGCCTATACGGATCTGGCCGCGCTTGCCGCGACGATAGAGCCTGTGCAGGATGTGACTTTGCGTGACCCGTCAGAGTGGCGGCTGATCGGCAAGCCCATGCAGAGACTGGATATTGTCGCGAAAAGCACGGGCACCCTGCCCTATGGAATTGATCTGAAACTTGACGGTATGGCCCACGCGGCCGTCAAACTGAACCCACGGCGCGCCCCAATGAACGGCTTTGACGGCTCTGTCGCCAAGGACATGCGTGGGGTGTTGCGTATTCTGCCTGTCACCAATGGCGTGGCGGTGATCGCAGACAACACATGGCGCGCGTTTCAGGCCGTTGATGCCGTGGACTGCGATTGGGGCGAGGCCAGCTATCCGGCAGAGATGGAGGCCCATTGGGCCGGGGTCGAGGCGTCGTTCAGCCCGGATCGGCTGGACAAGGAATGGCGTCACGATGGCGATGTGCCTGCCGTTTTGGCCGCAGGTGAGGCGATAGAAGCAGAGTACCGCGCACCCTATCTGGCGCATCAGCCGTTAGAGCCGCTTAGCGCCGTCGTACGCGTCACAGAAGAGAAAGTCGAGGTCTGGGTCGCGCACCAAATCCCGCGCTTCGTCCAGTCTCAGGTGGCCAGGATCACCGGCCATACCGACGATCAGGTGATCCTGCACAACCAATATGCCGGGGGCAGTTTCGGGCACAGGCTAGAGTTTGAGAACGTCAAGCTTGCCGCCGAGATCGCCAACCAGATGCGCGGCACCCCCGTCAAGCTGACCTTCAGCCGCGAACAGGATTTCGCGCAGGATTTCGGGCGTCACATCAGTGCCGCGCGTGGTCATGGCGTGGTACGAAACGGAAAGGTAGAGGCGCTGGACCTGCATATCGCGTCCACCTCTGCCAGTCGCTCTCAGATGGGCCGCATCGGGCAATCCCTGCCCGGTCCCGACGCACAGATCCCCGCCGGGGCGTGGAATGCGCCCTATGATGTGCCCAATTTCCGCGTCAGCGCCTATGCGGTGCCAGAACTTGCGCCGGTGTCCAGTTGGCGCTCTGTCGGGGCGTCTTCGGCGGGGTTTTACATCGAGAGTTTTCTCGACGAGTTGATCCACGCCGCCGGGGCCGATCCGATGGCCGAACGCCTGCGCCTGTGCAATTACGACCTAGCCCGCAAGGTGCTGGAGGCCGTGGCAGAGTTGTCGGACTGGGGCCGCGCGCAGGGGCCAAACGAGGGGCGCGGCGTGGCGCTGGTAGAAAGCTTTGGTGTGCCTGTGGCCGAAGTGGTGGACGTCACCGCGACCGAGGATGGGATCCGTATCGACAAGGTCTATGTGGCCGCCGAGGTGGGCAAGGTCGTGGACCCGGTGAATTTCGAAAATCATGTACAGGGCGCGGTCGTCTGGGCGCTGGGGCATGCGATGAACTGCGAGCTGACCTATTCCGACGGGATGGCAGAGCAGCGCAACTTTGACTCCCACACTGGGATGCGCCTGTATCAATGCCCTGAAATCCTCGTGCGCGGGCTGGAAAACGGCCCCAAGGTGCGCGGCATCGGAGAGCCACCCGTGCCCCCTGCCGCCGCAGCCCTGGCAAACGCGATCTTTGCCGCGACGGGTCAGCGCTTGCGCGAGATGCCTTTCGATAAATTCGTCGACTTCGTCTAGGCCAGATCAGACCCCGGACATCTGCGCGCGATACCAGTCGCCAATCTCGCTTGCGGTCATCCAAGCGACATCCTCGTGCCCGCCAATGTAGTCCAGCAGACCTTCAAGCGCGGCGATGCGATGGGGGACGCCGGTGATATAGGGGTGCACAGAGATCGCCATGACGCGTACGTTATCCTGCGCCTCTTGATACAGACGGTCGAACTGGCGCTGGCCACGGGTCAGGAACACGTCAGAATCATGCTGTTGCAGCGCATAGACGGTGATGTCATTGACCTCGACCGTATAGGGGATCGACGTTATCACCCCATGGGGTGTGTCGATCTCTTGCGGCAGGTCATCCATCACCCAATCGGCCACATATTCGACGCCGGATTCGCGTAACAGGTCCAGCGTGGTTTCTGTTTCGGTCAGACCGGGGCTTTCCCAACTGCGCGGGCGCTTGCCGCAAAAGGCCTCGATCCCGTCCATGGCGCGCCAGATCGCGTCGCGCTGGTCGGGCAGCTTGTGCATCGGACCTTGCAGAAAGCCGTGGCCCATGAACTCCCACCCGGCATCGAGCCCGGCGCTGGCGACCCGAGGATAGGACGTACAGACGCTGCCGTTGATCGCCATGGTCACCGGAATATCACGGCTGGTCAGCGCGGCGTGTTGACGCCAGAACCCGGCGCGCATCCCGTATTCATGCCACGCCCAGTTGGGCACATCCGGCAACAAGGGCTGCCCCATGGGCGGGGACAGCACCGTGCGTGGCATGGGGTTTTCGATCCGCCATTCCTCGACATTGACAATCACCCAGACGGCGATTTTCTTACCGTCTGGCAGGGTCAGTTTGGGGCGATCAACAATAGCCTGATAGGGAATACGGTCGGATAACGCCATTTACAGCTCCAGAAATTCGGCAATCGCCGCGTTATAAGCCTCTGGCGCGTTGATATTGGCCACATGGGCGGCGTTGGGGATTTCCACATAACGTCCGCCCGGCGTGGCATCGGCCATAGCCTGCATCACTGCCGGGGCCGCGCCCATATCCTGTGCGCCGCCAACATAAAGCGACGGCACCGTAACGTCACCCAAATGGCGCAGGTAGTCGAGACCTTGCAGCGCACGACAACAGGCTATGTAGCCGTCCGGACGAGTGTCAAGGATCATCGCCCGGACCTGTTCCAGCGTGGCGGCGTTGGCGTTGCGCCAGTCCTCGGTGAACCATGTTGCCAGCGTCCCGTCGACGATTGCCTCTAGCCCACCATCCGCCACCTTGCCGATCCGGTCATCCCACATGGCGCGAAACGGCTCTGGCGCATCGGCGCGCCCATCGGCCAGCACCATCCGGTCGAATCGTTCAGGAGAGGTCAAAGCCAGACCCATTCCAGTCATTGCGCCCATGGACAGGCCCATAAAGCTGGCCTTTTCGATGCCAAAATGATCCATGAGGCCAATCACATCCCCGACCAGACCGGCCATCGTATAAAGGCCTTCAGGCGTATCACTTCCGCCATGTCCGCGCGTGTCATAGCGCAACACACGGTATTTTTGGGTCAAGAAAGCGATTTGTGGGGACCACATCCACAGACTGGCCCCCAATGAGTTCGACAGGATGATCCAAGGTGCGCCCTCTGGGCCATCCACAGCGGTATTCAGGCGCAGTCCGCCCAAATCGACCAACGTCATTCCGCCGCCTCGGACGAAGTCGCGATGGCAGAGTTCACCATGGGCTTTACCTTTTCCGCCAGCAGCACCATCGAGCGGCGGGACAATTCCACATCGGCCCAATCCTTGCCCGCCAACAGAAGCGTGCCGAAATCGCCCACCTCTTCGCGGAAGGCCAGCAGATCATCGGCGACCTTGTCTGGCGTGCCCCAGATGATCAGCTTTTCGCAGACGCGATCCAGCGTGACCTCGTCGTCGGGCTGATCGCGGTATTCCTTGAACAGGTTCACCCGGTTGTGCTTGCGCATCTTGGTCAGCAGTTGCGAGTAATAAAACCGATATGGGCTGTTGGGATCGGTGGCATAGGCGCGCGCGGTGTCCATGTCATCGGCCACAAAGACCGACTTGGCCACGCGCCAGTTGGCAGGGTCCGCCTTGCGACCCACACGTTCACAGCCCTCGACGTACTTCGGCCAATGCGAGGCGACCCATTGCGGCATCAGAAAGTTCGCGCTGATCGGATCCCAACCGCGTGCAGCGGCCTCTGTCACGCCCTTGGAAAACGGCGCAACGGCGGTGACAACGATGGGGGGGTGCGGGCGCTGAAAGGGCTTGGGCATGATGCCTTGCCCGATCTCGGTCATTCCGGCCTGCTCTGTCGAGACGTTCCAGTATTTGCCCTTGATGTTATAGGGTGGCTCGCTCTCCCAGATCTTGAGGACCGTGTTGATGCATTCAAGGAACATCTCTGCCCGGTCCGCATCCAGATTACCAAAGACCTCGGCGTCGGTGGCAAGACCACCGGGCGAAATGCCAAAGTTGAACCGCCCGTCCAGCATGTGATCCAGCATCGCGACCTGCGCGGCAACGGCGGCGGGGTGCGCGTTGGGCATATTGACCGTGCCCGTGCCCAGCCGCATCTGTTTCACCTCAGATGCCAGCGAGGCCAGAAACATGGTGCAGCTTGTGATCTGCTCTGCCTTGTCGGTGACATGCTCTCCCACATAGGCCTCTTTGAAGCCCAACTCGTCAGCGAGCAAAAACGCCGCACGGTCTTCGGCAAGGGATTGCCGCCAGTCCTTGTCCAGCGGGTGAATGGGCATCGTGAAAAAGCCAAGTTCCATTGTCATCTCCGGTTTTGATCTTGGTAACAGATAGCGCGCGCGCCCCATTACGGAAAATCATAAAGTTTTCACCCTGCCATCATGTTTTGCGATATCATAGGACCGCATCGGGCAACCAGGTGGCCAGAGACGGGATAAATAGCACGATGAAGGCCGCCACGAGGATCAGAATGAAATAGGGTGTCGACCCTTTGAAGATTATGCCAAGCGTGGCAGTCGGATCGGGGACAGAGCCTTTGACCGTGTAGACCAGCAGACCAAAGGGCGGCGTCAGCAGCCCGGCCTCGATCACCAGAATGCCAAAGATAGCAAACGCAATCGGGTCGATGCCAAGGACCATGGCGATCGGGGCAAAGATCGGCACGGTCAGCAAGATAATCGAAACACTGTCGATCAGCATCCCCAGCACGATCCAGACCACCACCATGAGCATGATGATCTGCCAAGGGTCAAGACCTGCGCCAAGGAACATGCCTTGGATAAAGTTCACGGCACCACCGATGGCCAAAAGGCGCGAATACATCTGCGCGGTGATCAGCAGGAACATGATCGGCGCGGTTGTGCGTCCGGCCTGAATGATCGAGGCGACGATATCCTTGGTGCGCATCCCCTTGACCACACCGATCAGCAGCGCGCCGATCGCGCCAAAGCCTGCAGCCTCGGTCGGGGTAAAGAACCCGGTCCAGATCCCGCCGATGACAAGAATGATCAGCGACAGAATACCAAGCCCGCCTATCAGTTCGGATTTCACCTCTGCCGGGGTCGCCTTGACCAGATCCTCTGTGAACGGTGGCGCGATTTCAGGGTTTCGCATGGCCGCGATGATCACATAGGCCACGAACAGCGCAGCCAGCAAAAGGCCCGGAATGATCCCGGCTATGAACAGCGCGCCGACGCTCATTTCGGTGAGGATCGCCCAGACAATCAGCAAAACAGAGGGCGGGATCAGCATCCCCAGACAGGCAGAGCCGGCCACAGCCCCCAGCGCAAAGGTCTGTTTATAGCCGACTTTGCGCATTTCGGGATAAGCGATGCGCGAGAACGCCGCCGCAGAGGCAATCGACACGCCTGTGACGGCCGCAAACACCGTGTTGCCTGTGATCGTCGCAATCGCCAGCCGTCCGGGCAAGCGTTTCAGAGAGCGGTCGCAGATGCGGTATAGGTCGGCTGCCGCGCCCGACCTTGATATGAAATCCCCCATCAGGACAAACAACGGGATCACCGCGAACACATCCTTTCGCACCGCCTCGTAGGCCGTGTTGCCAAGGATCGCGAGTGCGGCCTCTGTGCTGCCAAGGATCAGAAAGACTCCAAGCGCCGAACAGACCGCCAGCGACACACCGATATGCACCCCCATCAGGATCAGCACGACCAGCAAGGCCAACATCCAGAGAACGATATCTCCTCCCATCGTTCTTCTCCTTAACCTGCGCTGTCTTCGGGCATGGCACCCGGCGCGGAATATTCATCTTCCAACTGGCCCGTCCAGTCGTAAAAGATCATCGTGAGATAGGCGAAGGCGCCAAAGACCGACATCACCAGAACGGTGCCGCGCACCGGCCACGTGGGCACGCGCAACGCGCCTTCGCCCTCGTATTCGCCGATCCGGTAGGCGTCCCAGAACGAGGGCCACGTGCTCCATAACAGTCCCAGAAACAGGGCAAAGCCCAGCAACGAGGCCAACGTCCGCAGGATCTTGCGGAACATCGGCGGCACCGCGTCGGCAAAGATAGAGGTGCGCAGCATGGACCCGGAATAGATCGCCAGCGGGATTTGCAGGAAGGTCACCGCGACCACAGAATTCTGGATGATTTCCTTGGTACCGGGTATGGGGAAATTGAACAGGATCCGCCCGATCACGTCGCCGCAGATCATCAAAGCCAATATCA
>ERZ887830.66-NODE-66-length-74469-cov-29.474373_pt1 | contig 74469 bp, 52 predicted proteins | sample MGYA00521101_ERZ887830 | MGnify/ENA primary metagenome ERZ887830 (study PRJEB32303, sample SAMEA104408592) | aquatic metagenome | biome: Marine water; feature: Pelagic; material: water | place: Baltic Sea | collected 2014-06-05T16:38:00 | depth 1,762 m ... | reverse complement strand
TGCCCTTAAACAACTCATAGGTGCCTATGGTATTAGCCTTGCCATTGATGGTTTCTAGGGTGCGATAAAAATCCATGAGACGCAGATTTTTAACTTTCTCTAATTCAGCGGCTGTTACACCAGTGTCGGAGACCTTGGCAATCTCAGCTAACAGGGCCTGCTCTAGTTTGGCGGCATCAGTATCCGCTGCTGCCACTGCGTAGAAGTAAAATAAATTGGGGTCAAAGCTCTCGGGCATATAGGTTTCTACACCCAGTGCAATCTGATTATTGACCAGGGACTGATACAGGCGCGAGCTTTTGCCCTCGCCCAAAATAGCGGCCAGCAAATCCAAGGCATAATGGTCTGGGTGAGCTGTCTCGGGAATATGATAAGCCAACATCAGATTGGGCGTACTAACCGAAGCTTTTTTAACAAACACCCGACGCTCGCCTTTTTGCTCGGGCTCTAGGGTTTTAATCTCTCTGGGCGGGGCCTTGGCGGGAATTGGTGCAAAGTACTTATCGGCCATGGCTCTGACCTCCGCGAGCTTTACATCACCGGCAATCACCACCACGGCATTGTTGGGAGCATAGTAGGTGCTGTGATACTGACGCAGGTCTTCCAGGGACCAGGCAGCAATATCAGACTCATGACCAATCACCGACCAGGAGTAAGGGTGAGCTCGAAAGGCGGCGCCTTTAAGCTCTTCCTGCAGTACACGCCAGTTAGAGTTTTCCAGGCCTGTAGTGCGCTCAGAGGCGACCACACCGCGCTCGGACTCAACCATAGCCGCATCTATATCCAGACGGGCTATTCGGTCGGCTTCCAGATCAAAAATAGTCTCCATGGCGCCAGCCGGGAACCAGTTGGTGTAAACAGTGACATTTTCTGAGGTATAGGCATTGTTGGCGCCACCGGCAGCTTCCATGGTGCGGTCAAACATCTTGGGGCCATACTTGGCTGAGCCGTTAAACATCATGTGCTCAAAGAAATGTGAGATGCCGGTAATACCCGGCACCTCATTGCGAGAACCCACCTTCCAGAACAGATACATATTGGCATTGGGGATGGAGCTGTCTTCCAGCACCAGTATCTTCATGCCATTTTCGAGAGTAAAGCTTTCAATATCCTCCTGGGTGGCCGCCTGAGCTGAAAGCGCTATGATCAGAGTTATAAGCATCAATGCAGTGTTTTTCATTGGTGTACCTCGGTTCTTTCTATGTAAAAGCCTGTCCAAAAGCCTAGCCATTATTTAAGTCATGATTGCGTTTTTCTGCTGCCGCCCAATCCCTTGGCAACACCCGCGAGACCACCATAAAGCTGATAATCGAGGGGATAAACATGCCGCAGGTAACAGTCATGGCATAGCGAATCGACTCCAGCTCTGTGCTGCCATCCCTGAATACATCTGCCAGCCAACCGGTAAAGGTAGGTCCACCGCCCAGAGCAATCATATTGAGGATAAAGAAAAACAGGGCAGTGGACATGGCGCGCATATTAATCGGTGCCAGTGTTTGGGCAATGGCAAAACTGGGCCCCAGATAGATACCCAGAAATAGCAAAAACACCGTGGTAAAGGCCAGATGTACCCATACCGATGACACCCAAAAACTGATCACACCTATGGGTAAGCATATACTGATGGCGATAGCAGGAAGCCAGCCATAGGCACGAATATCTTTACCGCCCCACCAGTCCGCAAGCCTGGCGCCAAAGAGCGCACCCCCGGCATAGGTGGTGCCATTAATAATACCCAGCGCAATCACCAATGTCTGGAAGTCGAATGCAGGATCCAGAAGTACCAGATATTTGGTTTGGAATGCCGAGGTGGCATAGGACACAAAGGAGCCAAAGGCGATACCAAAGCACATGGCCCACCAGGCTGGTATCTTGACTAAAGTCTTTAGAGATTCCTTAAAAGGTGGCTGGACGATTTGCTTATCGGTATCCAACTCCATGGCACCCCGCACCGGCTCGCGAAGCACTAACTTAACCACCAGGGCCAGACCTATTCCGGTAAGACCTAGAAAGATAAAGATACGACGCCAATCTACATCTTCACCGGAAGACCCCATCAGCGAGGCAGTGGCAAAATAGGCGGCCATAATACCCAGCGGTATACCCATGGAGTAAACCCCCAGCGCACCAGCTCGCTCTTCTTTGGGGTACAGGTCAGAGATAATGGAGTGGGACGGGGGGCTGCCACCCGCTTCGCCAATACCAACACCCATACGAGCCAGACCGATCTGCATAAAGTTAGTTGCCAGACCGGTCAGGGCAGTAAAGCCACTCCAGACAGCCAGTGCTAAGGACAGGATATTTACACGACTATAGCGATCTGCCAACCAGGCGATAGGAATAGCAACAACTGTGTAGAAGGTGGCAAAAGCCAGGCCGATTAATAGTCCCAACTCTGTATTGGTAAGGCCTAGATCTTTTTGAATAAACGGCGCCAGGATGCCAACAATCTGGCGATCAATAAAATTAAAGCCGTAGACCACTGTCAGCAAAACCAGCACAAGGCTGCGATAACTTTTACTGGGTGTTTTTTGTTCAGTCATGGGAATCCTGTAGCCGGAGGGCATTTATTATTATTTTTTAACAGCAAAGGTAGGCTACGTTAACTGCTTAAAGAGAGCAAGCCACAGAATCGGTATTGCTAACTCTGCGTTCACAAACCGGGCTATTTATGAGTTCACAGGGCACTGTGCTAACCTGTGCAGCTTTCCTCAGCATAATAATAATTTTATGAGTGACCCAGCCAGCATAAGCAACACAGCCCACACAAAGGTTCCAGAAGTTGATTGGACCATCTTTGTTCCTGCCATAATAGTTGTTTTGGTCTGTGCCATACCGCTAATGATCTTTCCCGATGCAGCGGCGACTTTTCTAATCGACAGCCGCAAAACTATCATGACCAATCTGCTGTGGCTGTATCTCACCGTAGGCATGGCGGCAGTAGTTTTTTGCCTGTGGCTGGCTTTTGGCCCCTATGCTCATGTCAAACTGGGTGCGGCAGATGAGCCACCGGAGTACTCCGATGCCCATTGGGTCGCCATGATGTTCACCGCGGCGATTGGTGCCGGAGTAATTGCCTGGGGCTTTGCCGAGCCAATCTACTATCTGCAAACACCGCCCATGGGCATAGAACCGGGATCCTCAAAGTCCTTTGAATGGGCACATATGTATCCGCTGTTTCACTGGGGCATTATCGGTTGGGCCATCTATGCCGTTCCCGCCGTCCCCATTGCCTACATGCTCTATGTGAAGCGCTACACCACATTGCGTATTAGCAGTGCCTGCGATGGCGCGCTGTCAAAAACAGGTCGCAACCAAATCAAGACAGTCATCGATATTTTTATTGTGCTGGGTATTGTCGGCGGCGTCGCCACCTCTCTGGGTCTGGGCGTGCCGCTACTATCCGCCATGTTAGCTACATTATTTGATATTCCCGACAGTATGCTGATCAAAATGGCAGTGCTGGCATTCTGGACTGCACTGTTTGGGGCCAGTGTTTATCGAGGTCTTAAGTCGGGTATTAAGGTACTTGCCGATATCAATATTACCCTGGCTGTTATGGCTATTATCTTTGTGTTAATTGCCGGGCCCGGCATTTTTATAATGGACCTGACCGTCAACAGCATTGGCTTGATGTTTAGCAACTTTATTGCCGCGGCGACCTGGACCGACCCCATTGAAAATAGCAGCTTTCCCGATGACTGGACAGGTTTTTACTGGGCATTGTGGCTGGCCTATACCGGCATGATCGGTCTGTTTTTTGCGCGCATTTCCCGTGGTCGCACCATCCGTCAGCTGGTGCTGGGCGTGATTGGCTGGGGCTGTTTGGGCACCTGGCTATTTATGGCAGTTATGGGCGGCTACTCCCTGTATCTGGAAACCACAGGCAGCCTTGAGGTCAAAGAGATTCTCTCGACTCAGGGTATGTCATTTGTGAACGCGCTTGTCATTCAGAGTATGCCCCTGGGTAAATTTACGCTGGCCATGTTCACGATACTGTCGGTTATTTTTTATGCGACCAGTATTGATTCTGGCGCCTATGTGCTAGCCAGTATCTGTGCAAAAAATTTACCTAATGATGCCGAACCAGTGCGCTGGAGTCGTTTGGCATGGGCCGGGTTGCTAGCTGTTATCACGGCGGGAATTCTGCAGTCCGGCGCACTGGATACAGTATTGTCGATTACCGTACTCAGCTCAGTGCCGCTGATACCAATTATGATTCTACTCTGCGTGTCACTGGTGCGCTGGTTAAATCAGGACTTTGGCCATCTGGTCAGCGCAAAAGAACTGACCATTAAAACCAGTAACGGGGAGTCATCATGATCGGGCTCTATATAGAGTATGAATACTGGGTGGCGGCAGTACAGCTGGTACTGGCAATGCTGGGTATGGGTGCTGGCCTGCGAATAGCAGACTTCAAGAAAGTCGCCCTGCAACCTAAGGCGGCCACAGTGGGCCTGTCGATGCAACTGGTGATGGTGCCTCTGGTCGCTCTGGGATTTATTGTGCTCGCAGACTTGCCACCCGGTATGATTATTGGCATCGCTATAATTGCAGCAATCCCGGGTGGTACTGTATCCAATATATTCACTTTTATGGCCCGGGGTAATGTGCCACTGTCCATTAGCATCACCGCGCTGACATCTCTTGCCTGCCTGGCAACCACGCCCATTATTTTGGACTTTCTTATCGCTGACTATATGCCCGACAGCTTTGTGATGCCGGCGGCAAAAGTGGCTATCGAAATAGGTCTCTGTCTGTTGTTACCTCTGGGGTTAGGCATGCTAGTGCTCAAGCGTTTTCCCCAGTATGCCCCAAGATTTTCAGATCTCTGTGTCAAGGGTTCGCTAACAGGTATCGGCATAATAGTGTTGGGGTCTCTGGGTGCAGGCCGACTTAATTTTGCCAATACCTCCACTGATGATATTGCTGTGTTATTTGCTTTTATTGTCAGCCTGACTCTGGTGGGTGTTTGGCTAACCAAAGGTTTTGCCTTGGCTCAGCAGGATAACCGAGCCATTGAGATGGAAGTTGTGGTGAGAAATATTAACCTGGGGTTTTTGCTCAAAGTATCTCTGTTTCCAACGGTAGCAGGCGAAAGCAACCCGGTGGCCGATATAGCGCTATTTACCATGCTGCTCTATGGTGCCTGGCAACTGGCTACAGGTATCTTTCTAATTTTTTGGCGCCGCAGGCAAACTGCACTACAACAGCTGGCCTGAGTTACTGCCCCTGGGCCATAGGCGGATAATGGGCAACTGTTTGGTCAGCCAACTGTTGTGCATAACCATTGGCATTAATCACATCACCCATCATTAAAAGTGCCGGCGATGGCAGTGGTGTGCTGTTAATTCTCTCAGCAATATCGCCAATGGTTCCCAGCACCACCTGTTGATCATTAGAGGTCCCCTGAGCTACAACTGCAAAGGGTTTATCTGCCGGGCAGCCACGCTGCATTAGCTGAGTCGTTATCTCCTGTAAATTTGAAAGTCCCATATAAAACACCACGGTGCTGTCTTTTTGCAGCGCCAGATCCCAGTTAATAGTCATCTGACCATTTTGCCGGTGACCGGTAATAAAGGTCACGGCATGGGCATGATCGCGGTGAGTGAGAGGTATTTGTGTGGCGGCAGCGCAGCCAATGGCCGCGGTGATACCTGGTACAACGGAACATTCCACGCCCTGCTTATTCAGGTGATCTGCCTCTTCACCCCCGCGCCCAAAGATAAAGTTATCTCCACCTTTCAGGCGCACCACATTTTTACCGCAGCGTGCCAGCACTGCCAGCAACTCACAAATCTGCTCCTGAGGTAGACTATGCTGATCCTTTTTCTTGCCCACATAGATCAGATCGCAGTGATCTTTGGCATATGCCAGCAGCTCGGGATTGGCTAAACGATCGTAAACAATCGCATCTGCCTCTTGTAGCAAGCGCATGGCTTTTACAGTAATTAACTCTGCATCCCCGGGCCCTGCACCCACCAGATAAACCTGACCAAATAATGACTTGTCTTCGGGCTTTAGATTTGCGGTAGCAGGATTAGTGGTTTTAACCAGTGTCAGAATATTGTTGTTCATTAGTTTTCCATGGTTGGGTTAGGCCAGACTCAGGGTTTGAGTAATCAGGTTATTCAGCTCCGGAAGACAGGAGCCACAGTTGGTGCCACAGCGAAGTTGCTGACCTAGCTCTGCCGCCGAACAGGCGCCCTCTTCAATAGCATCGGTGATGGTTTTTTCGCTAACTTTAAAGCAAGAACAGATCAGCTTGCCTTGGTCCGGTTGCGCGCTGCTGGCAATCAATGACCAGTGGTTGCCATCGACCTGCTGATCAAACCGCCCAGAGAGGTGAGTCTAGAGAGTCAAGGAGTTTGCAGGTCAGCTTGTTGAGAAATACTGGGCGTTTAATCAAATTCCCAGCGTAACCAGCACCCTGCGCACAGTGTCACCACCATAGGGTCGGCGCCCATGCATAGAGAGATGGTTATCAACCACAGCCACATCACCGTCTTGCCAAACTAGGTCGTAGGCCGTCTGTGCAGCTAAATCACAGATGGTGTCCAAAAAGTGTGTGGGAATTGCCGAATCATCGCCAAAGCAGAGTCCGACAGAGGGGTCCTCTTTAACACCTTGCCATCCCTGATAGGCGGCAATAATCTGATTAAAGAAAACCTGCCTGCCATTACCCACTGATTTGATAGCGGGCAATGCTCTGGTTTGGGCCGACAGAGATCCGTCTGCATGCCACTGCCACTTATAGCCCAGATTACGCAGCTTATCTTCTGCCTGCTCTGTAGTTGTCACACTTAATGTACTCTGCCAACCGCGACCCTGAGCGGACTCCGGATTATCGCCACTGGGCATGGTATTGGTATATTTAACACCTTCGCTGGCTAGTTTCTCCACCAGCTGAGGTTCAGCTGCAGCCAGTTTTTCAAACACAGTATCCGACCGACAGAGGATGGTTGCACCACCTGTGTCCGCAATCTTTTCACAAAACAAAGAAATTATATTAGGGAACACTGGCGTCTGAGCCATTTCATTGTGGAGATAAATTTCTACATCTTTCGGTGCTTCATTGGCGCTGAATACCAGATCGGTGTAATTGATACGCACCGCATTCGACAGCGACTCTTTATAGGTAAAGTTTCTGTAACCGAAAGCCGAAAAAAAACTGTCGTAGCTTTGGGCATCGGTGACCGGAAAACCTCTAAATAATAGTGCACCGGTGCAGGCAAGCTCTTTTTTCAACGTTGCCTGATTTTCATTAATCCAGGACCGTGCCTGCTCTAAGCCAGCTATAGAACCATCGTTGACAATAATTGATGGGAACTGGTTCTGATTAAATTCAAGACCCGCAAGCAGGCTGCTACTGTAGGTCACCGCTGTATCCCCTAGTCGTAAATTGGATAAAAAGTATTAAAGGCTGACTCACAGAATACACCTGGATCATTGAACCTACGGTTTTTATTGAGGGCTGAAATCGCTGTCATTTCAGCATCTGTAAGAGCAAAATCAAACAGCTGCAGATTTTCCTGCAAACGCTCTGGTTTAGTGGTCTTGGTGATCACTGAACAGCCCCGCTGAATACCCCATCGTAAAACAATCTGAGCCGGTGTTTTATTATATTTTCCGGCAGCCTCTGCAATAAGGCTTTGGGTTAATACAGATTCGTCTGCATCTGCCATATCCAATTCTATATAGGAAAGCGCACCAAAGGGTGAAAACGCTGTGACCGTCATGCCGTAGCTCTTTGCCAGTCGAATAAGTGGCTCCTGAGTCAGATAGGGATGAGATTCGATCTGCAGTTCAGCTGGCTTGATGGTCGAGTAGGACATCAGATCATGCAGCAGGCCGGAATTATAATTACAGATGCCTATGCGCTTAACCAAACCCTGATCAACTAATTTCTCCATAGCACCCCAGGTATCTGCAAGGGGAATATGCGATAGCTTCATGGTCGGGTTATCGGCCTCCGGGTCATATAACCACTCTGGCGGATAACGCTCCTCAAAGGGCACAAATGCCTGAGCTATAGGGAAATGGATAAGAAAAGAGTCCAGATAATCGAGCTTCAGATCAGAGAGTATCTTCTCCAGAGCAGGCTTTACATGCTCTGGACTGTGATAGGTGTTCCACAGCTTGGAGGTGACAGTTAATTCCTCGCGAGAGCAAAGACCATCGGTAAGGGCTCGGGTAATTCCCTGCCCTACCTCTACTTCGTTGCCATAGTCACAGGCGCTATCCAGATGCCTGTATCCCGCTTTGATTGCGCTATAGACAGTTTCAGCACATTGCTCATTAGCTATTTTCCATAGACCCAGACCAATACTTGCTTGCCCTTTTTTCGACATTTTTGATTCTCATCGGTTGCGAAATCATTGAAGCGATATACTATATAAGCCATACGATTAGTCAACGAGGTCGTTTGCTTGGTTTTACACTGATAACAGAGGTTATCAAGCATTCTGGCAATCAAAAAGTAGCTGTTAAAGCTAACCCATTAAAAAATCAGCTTCAACCGCCGGCCAACTGGCCGCTGTCGATCTGATACAGGTAGAAATTTTATGTTCGCGAAGTTGTTCCCTGGCCTGTTATGGCTGCAGGATTACCACAGAGGTACCTTTAGGAGCGATCTGTTATCAGGGCTGATTATAGCCTTTATGCTAATACCCCAGGGTATGGGCTACGCCCTTGTCGCCGGCTTGCCTCCAGAATATGGGCTCTATGCCTGTATTTTCCCGCCCATTGTTTATGCGCTTTTAGGCACCTCTAACAAGATTTCAATGGGGCCTGTAGCCCTTGATTCAATCCTGATTATCACTGGTCTGAGTGTTTTGGCCGAACCTGGCTCAGATCGTTATTTAGAGCTGACAATACTACTGACATTGATGGTCGGTGTTTTGCAGCTGGGGCTGGGCATACTCAAGTTTGGATTTATCGCCAACTTTCTATCCTACCCGGTGATTGTGGGTTACACCTCAGCGGCGGCGCTGATTATTATGGGCAGCCAGTTCGAAACCATGCTTGGCGTGGAGGTTGCCGGCGGCAATATCTTTGCCTTGCTGTACCAGCTTTTTTTGCAAGTGCCAAACTGGTCCTGGATAACTTTGGGCATTGGTGTTCTGAGCATGCTAATTATGACAGTACCCAAAAAACGCTTTCCCGTGGTGCCCTTCCCGTTGTTCCTATTGGTCTTTGGTATGCTCGCCTCGGGAATCTGGGAGTTACAGGCTATGGGTGTAGATGTTGTGTCATCAATCCCTCAGGGGTTACCCTCATTTAACCTGCCCAATATTTCAATCTCTGATCTTGAAGCCCTGGTACCTGTGGCTATCACTGTGGCACTGATGGGCTATGTGGGCACTATGTCAATCTGCAAGTCGTTAGAGAACCCAACAGATAAAGTCACCACCCAGCCTAATTCAGAATTGATTGCTGTGGGGGTTGCCAACCTGGTGGGCTCCCTGTGCAGAGCCTTTCCTGTTTCAGCCAGCTTTTCCAGAAGCGCGGCCTTTAGAGAGGCTGGGGCAAAAACCCAGGTGTCTGCGGTGTTTTCCTCGCTGTTTATTGGTGTCGCCATCCTGGCTGTGGCCCCCTTATTTATCTCCTACCCTCTGCCCAAGGTACTGCTGTCGGCGATTATTATTGTCTCTGTATCAGGCCTGTTTAAATACGCCGAAATGAAGGTTCTCTATGCTCACAATAAGCGCGAGTTTTATATTCTGTTGACCACTTTTTTGGCCACCCTGACTCTGGGTGTTCAAGAGGGACTGATGATAGGCGTGACTCTGTCAATTCTGATGATGATCTATAACACCACATCGCCTCATATGACAGAATTGGGTTCAATCCAGGATGGCAAGTTATATCGCAATATCAGTCGCTTCACCGAGGCACATGTTCGCGATGATGTATTGATCTTCAGATTTGATGCGCCTATTTATTTTGCCAACAAGGACTACTTTGTCTCGGCCCTGTACCGCTGGATAAAACAGCGTGATATGCAGGCCCTGCAATTTGTGGTGCTTGATGCGGAATCCATCAATACGGTAGATAGTACCGGGGTAATTATGCTGCAACAGGTGATCGAAAACTTACAGAAACAGGGCATCCAATTCTATATTACCAATGCCATAGGCCCGGTTAGAGATACTATTAAAACCTCAATACTCAGCGATTACATGACTGAGAAAACCATGTTCTCAACCATCAACGATGCAATCACCTATATAGATAGAGGCGTTAACTTACATGCCTCTCAGGCTCTGCAAACCAACCCCAAGCCAACAGATAATGTCGGGTAGACAGAGACCATGATTAGCTTCGAAGGGGTAGCTCCGGACTGGGACAAACTGCCCGCCACCAGAGTTATCTCTGTCAGCGAGTTTTTTAAGGGCTCAACTTCTCTGGTACTGCACACCGATGCCGGGCCTCTGAATATCTCTCTGTATAGGTTTGGGGCGCGCTTGCGGCTAGGTGAACCCCAGATTACTGACTATGGCATGCTGATAGAGGAGCCAGAGGCTATGCCTCTAGTTGTTGAGTCTGTGGATGATGTGACCATAATAACAGCAGCTGGTTACAGACTGGCAATAAGCCACAACCCCCTGTCCTTCGAACTATTTAAAAGCGACTGTCGCGTCCAGCGTTCAGCTGTAGATGGGCATTTTGTGCGCCAGTTTCGCCTGCCACCTGTCGCCAAAGTTGATCAGGGCTGGTTCTTTAGTCTGGATCTTGATTCCAGCGAGCCTGTCTATGGGCTGGGTGAGAAATGGGGCCGACTGGATAAGCGCGGCCAACTACTGCGCTCCTATAATCATGATGCTCTCGGGGTCAACGCCGAGATTTCCTATAAGAATACACCCTTTGCCTGGAGCCCCAATGGCTGGGGCGTTTTTGTGCATACCCCGGCACCTGTAACCCATGGGGTGGGTCACCCATCCTGGTCTCAGCGCGCCTATGGGCTGCTGGTTGAAGACAGCTATGCCGACATATTTCTGCTCGCCGCCAATAATCCTGCAGACATGATTGGCTGCTATACTGAGTTGACTGGGCGAGCGCCTGTCCCGCCCCAATGGTCCCTTGGCCTGATACTGTCCAAGGCTTACTATCGGGACGCAGAAGAATTATTAGCCACCGCCAAAAAAGTGCGTGAGCGACAGATGCCCTGTGATGTAATTACTCTGGATGGCCGCGCCTGGCAGGACACCCAAACCAGATTTGCGTTTGAATGGGACCCCAGCCGCTACCCTAATCCAGCACTGGTGATGGACCAACTAAAAGCCCTTAATTTCAAGGTCTGTATCTGGGAATATCCCCTGGTCTCTGTAGACAACCCGCTTTTTGAGGAGATGTCTGCCAAGGGCTGGCTGCTTAAACACCGTGTCACTGGAGAGACCTACAGATATCAGTGGGATACCAGCTGCTTTGGCGAGGTCCTGACACCCCTCCCTGACTCCGGTATTGTCGACTTTACCCACCCAGAGGCCTATGAGTTTTGGCGCGACAGCCACAGGCCGCTGTTTGATCTCGGCGTGGATATGATCAAAGCTGATTTTGGCGAGCAAATTGAGCCCGATATGCTGGCATACAATGGTGATAGTGGCCACAGATTGCACAATGTCTACAGCCTTTTATATAACCGCTGTGTCTATGAAGCGGCAGAGCTCTACTGCAAGTCAGGGCCATTTTTATTTAGTCGCGCCTCATGGATCGGTAGCCAGAGATACCCAGCCCAATGGGGTGGTGACCCACAGGCTGACTGGGGCGGACTGGCAGCCAGCATACGCGGCGGGATTTCTTGGGGTCTTTCCGGTGCACCCTTTTATGCCACAGATATTGGCGGTTTCTATGCCGATCAAAGAGACGACGAGCTTTATGTGCGCTGGACTCAGGCTGCTATTTTCTCTGCCCACATCAGATTACATGGCATAGGGGCGAGAGAGCCCTGGTCTTACAGCGCAGAGGCAGAGGCCGCGGTAACTCAGGCGCTTAAACTTCGCTATCAACTGTTGCCCTACCTTAATCAAGTTATGCAGGCAGCCAGCCAGACTGGGCTACCTGCTCAACGTGCCATGGTACTGGCCTGCCCAGATGAAAAGCCTGCATGGGGGTTTGAAGATCAATTTATGCTGGGGGATAGCCTGTTGGTTGCACCCTGTTTGCGACCTGGCGGAGATATTGAAATATACTTGCCTGCCAGCCAGGGGTTGCGCTGGAGAAGGTTCCCTAATGGCGATCTATTTGAGGCAGGCCGCAGCCATAAATTTAAGTTAGCACTGAACGAGATAGCTGCCTTTGTACCAGAGACTGATTCCATTCCAATGGGACCAGAGTTACAGTTTATCGACAATAACCAAGAAGACTTGCCGGTTACCATTAATTGGCCCCAGTAGGTAAGCGAGAGGAATAAATTTTGGAACTGAATTTTATCATTTCCACCCTGGCCTCCTGTGCATTTTTTATGGGCATTGTCGCCTGGGTTTCCTATCAAAAAACCAAAGGTATTGCCGATACCAAGGATGGCTATTTTCTTGCCGGTCGAGGTTTAACCGGCGTATTTATTGCTGGCTCCATGGTGCTAACCAATCTTTCTGCCGAGCACCTTATCGGATTAAATGGCTCAGCTTACGGGCACAATATGAGCAGTATGGCCTGGGAAGTAACCGCCACTATTGCCACCATTGTGATGGCGCTGGTTTTTTTGCCGCGCTATTTATCCGGTGCCTTTGCCACATTGCCGCAATTTCTCAGCAGCCGTTTTGGTGATGATGTCAGACGCATGACCGTGGTGCTGTTTATGGTGGGCTACGGGCTGATTACTATTCCCTCGGTACTCTACTCCGGGTCCATTGCTGTACTGCAGCTGTTTGATATTCCCGGCCTTTTAAATATCGGCTATGGCTCCGGGCTGACCCTGACCATTGTCTGTGTGGGTGTTATTGGTGCTATCTATGCAGTCTTTGGCGGCCTCAAGGCGGTTGCAGTCTCGGATACATTAAATGGTATTGGCCTGCTGATTATTGGTGTCACAGTGCCAGTCTTTGGCTTTATGGCCCTGGGTGATGGCAATCTGGGGGCTGGTGTTAATCAGGTTTTGACCACCCATACTGAAAAACTCAATGCCATTGGCGGGCCTACAGATCCCACTCCCTTCAGCACATTATTTACCGGAATGATTTTTGCCAATCTGTTCTATTGGGGCACCAACCAGTATGTGATTCAGCGTACGCTGGGTGCGGTGAGTTTGGCTGAGGGCCAAAAGGGCGTTCTCTATTCGGGGTATTTTAAGCTAATGGTGCCATTCTTTATGATGGTACCCGGGATTATTGCTTTTCATCTCTATGGCGGCGAACTGCAATCTATAGATTTAGCCTACCCTCACCTAGTGAAAAATGTACTGCCTGTGTATATGAGCGGTTTCTTCTTGGCGGTGTTGCTGGGCGCAGTGTTCTCATCTTTTAATTCGCTACTCAATAGCGCCGCCACTCTGTTTGTGCTGGATATTTATCAACCTTATAAAAAGACCAGCCTGAGTGATCAGCAACTGATCAAAGTCGCCAAGATTGCCAGTGTTGTGATTGCACTGTTCTCGTTTGTCGTTTCCCCTTTGTTGCAATTTGCGCCCGAGGGGCTATTCCAGATTATTCGCATCTTTACCGGCTTCTATAATATTCCGGTAATCACAGTGGTGCTGGTTGGCCTGTTTACTAAACGGGTACCGGGCTTTGCCGCCAAGGTAGTTATTTGCTTCCATGTTATTGCCTACGCGATTCTGAAATTTGTGATTGATGTAGATATCAACTTTATTCATATCTATGGCATTCTTTTTGTTATCGAACTGGGCATCATGCTTTTGATCGGTTACTGGATGCCGATGGAAAAACCCTGGCAATTTATTAATCAGAGTAAGGTAGATATGACTCCCTGGACCTATGGATTGCCGGTCGCTATTACCATGGTCAGCTGTGTGATCATTATTTACCTGCTGTTTTCACCCATAGGTCTGGTCAACGGACTAAGCCCAGCGTTTTTGCCCGCTGTGGGTTCTGTGATCGTTGTTAATGGCCTGCTCTGTTGGCTTAGCCTTAAATATTGGCATAAGAAATATGCGCAGAAACTATACAATAATCCCGAACACTAACAGAGCCAAAACTGCCGCGGGCGCATAGTTGAGAAGCTGTAACACCCTAACCGCCCTCTGCAGTCTTGAGGCATCATTGATATAGGGATAGGCTGTTGTGGGCTTATCTACTCCGAGAAATTCACAGATAGGCCCCCAGCCCTCTGCCGCTGAATGAACCAATAGCCTCTCTGGTGGGACCAGTGTTTTAACCTCTGCCAGTCGGTCATTAAAAAACTCAATCGCCATATCCCGGTCTTCAAACTGACCGCCAAATTCATTGTCCCAGATAGTCTTTTTAACCATGGTGCCCCATCGATCTATGTGGGGAACCGACCATCTAAGCCATCGCGGTAAATTAGGAACCACTTTAAAGATTGTAGAAGCAACACTCTCGTACCAGGTATCAGGAGACCTATTGCTAAAAATGACCACTGCCTCAGGAAATGCCTGCATAAGTTCCCTGTAGTAAGCAGCGGATGGCCAGTCTACCGCCGCCTCGTAACCTTCAAAAACCTGTCGCCAATCAACGCTGAGGCCATTGGCAGCATCCAGAAACCATTGGGTTTGCTGGCTACTTTCGATACATGATTTCATATGATGGCAGGGACCATAGCCCAGCTGCTCAAGAGCAGTCTTTAATGACAGAGTGCCTGTTCTTCCCGGTCCTGCACCAATAACTTTTAAAGACATATGCGATATCCCCAAATGGTTTAAGACTTCTAATCAAGGGTCTTATGTAGTTTTAATCCCGAGGTAAATAGTGAATTGGCGATGACCAGGCTCGCTCCTGAATAGTGGTCGCTAGATCTGGTCTTGGGGCAATTCCAGCTCTGATCGCATCCCAGGTAGACCAGCGGCAGGTCGGGTTCTCAATTGCCCGAGCATAGTAAAAAGCGCGCTGCTCAGGATCAAATTCAGGGTCATACCAGAGGGTGGACAGCTGTGTAGAGCCGGTATCGGGATTAATGGAACAATCAGAGATATCCACCCTGGCACCATTATCTGAGCAGCGGTTGGTTTGAGCATCAATCTCTGCACCATTGGTACAGGCTACATCCACAACATTCTCATAGGTCTTACCCGCAGCATCCACCCAGCCCTTGACGATCTGAATACGCTGAAGAGGAGCGTTTTTTGGGTCGGCTGATGCCATCACCAAAAACCCGGGGGATGAGTTGTCATCTGCCTGTTGTTTTGCCAGCAAGGTGCCGCCCATGGTCACGCCATTTGCATAGGCCCTCTCGACACCATCTGCAGCGTTAAGCATGCTTGAGTCAAATTCATAACCCGCGAAAAAACGCAGTCTGATTCGTGGCCCTGAAGTAGCGAACACCTCTTTGCGCCTAAATGCTTGATATATAGATTCTCTGGTATTTTCTTCTGCCCAGGCCGCAGCGAATCCTGAGGCTCCATAGGTTGGAGAGGCTCCACCAGCGTAGACATCATTGTCGATTTTCACATACAGGCTTTTACCCAAGGGTGTTGGATTGAAGGTTTCGAATATCTTGGTGCCATAATAGGCCAACTGACCATCAAGGCCTTCTTGCGGAATCGACCCACGCTGCTCGGCTGTGCTCGACAGTATGCCTAGTTTCGATGAGAAGGCTGACTCATCGTTCTGGCTTGCCGCAGAATGAGTATCACTGGATCCAATAAAACCAAATTGATAGGGATTTGCGCTGCCCTTTGCCTCAAGAGCCAAACCTGTTAACAGAGCTTCACGCACATAGGAGCCCTTTATCTGACTGAGAGCCCCGGTAGCAACCCGGTAAGGGGTGATTTCAAAGCCCGCCAGTTCATCTCTGGTTGAAAGGGTCGGGTGGGTTTCTGAGGTACCTTTGATCTGGGTAATCTCGACAATAGGCTCATTTCTGCTGCGCTGCTCTACATAGCTATTATCGAAAGGGGTTCCGGACCAATCCACCGTTTTAAACATCTGGCCATTAGACCCATTGGAGTTATGGGGGATTGCCAGGCTCTCCACGCCTTTACTTCTCAACTCATCCATCCAGTCCCAGAGATCTTCCGGGTTGTTGGAGTGCAAGCGAGAAAAAGGCTCGCGGGGCAAACTATCTGTCCCCTGAAAAATAACATTGCGGTGTAAATTGCCCATGTTGGTGGTGGAAGAGGTGTATTCATAGGCCGCAAATGTTGTAAAGCGACCAGGGTCATTGAATTGATCTGCAGCATCAATGGTATCGGCCCAGGCGCTTCTGGTGATATCCAGAACTTCCTTCCGGTCCAAGTCTTGCGCAAATATCCCAGTAACCGCCCCTGGTATAAAACCGGAGAAGGTCAGCAAACGTTCAAATCGGCTAACCATATCAGTGCCGAAATTGCCCGGTGCGTTAAGGTCGTGATAGGGCTCTGCGAATTTATTTTTTGAAAACTCTGTCTCAGTTTCAGCCGCTGCTTTGACCAGACCCAGAAACATCCCGTGATCGGTCACTGCATAAAAATCCATGGGCTCGGTGAGCTGCATATCGTAGCCACCTGGATTTTTAATTGGCTCCCCTTTGGCGAAACGGTAGGCGTCATAAGGAGAGGCCAGCGTGCCAAAGGCATAGCCATCAAAGGAATAGGCGGTATGCACATGCAGGTCACCGTAATAGGGGCTGCGCTCGCTGGGGGCTTTTTCTGTCGGAGGGACAGGAGCAGCTGCTGTACCCCGCTGTAGCAATTCGGTTTCTTTATCAAACAGATTAACCGGACCACCAAGAATACCAAACTCGCGGCTGTCCAACAGAGCATCAATCTCAGCAGTTTCAGCAATAGCTCTGCTATTTGAGTGCACATCTGCGGCGCTGCTAAATGCCTCGCTAGAAGGCTCCATCTTCTTGTCTGCACAGCCAGTCAGGCCCAAACTCAGACCCAGCACCCAAAAGGATTGCTTGTATACCCAATGCGTATTTTTCATATTATTATTCTTTTGACAGTTATTTAGCCGTTCGAAACCCTATATGCGATGAACCCAATGTAATGTCCTGAGCCTGTCTAGCAGCAGGTCGGAAGCGCTGGCAGTAGTTATCTGAACACAAAAATGAGCCACCTTTAAGTGTCTTTACTTCAATACCAGGCTGCTGGGGGTCATATCCCCTATCCCCGTAATCCCTCTTATGATCGGGCCCGTATGCTGTGTCAGTCCATTCCCATACATTGCCGGTCATATCGTACAGCCCATAGCCATTTTTAGGAAAACATCCAACTGGCGAACTGCCGACAAAGCCATCATCCTTAAAATTAGTGTAAGGGAAATGTCCCTGCCAAGTATTGGCCTTAGATTCACCCTGATGAGGAGACTCCTGACCCCATGAGTAGGTCGCACCATCTAAACCTCCCCTGGATGCATATTCCCACTCCGCTTCTGTGGGTAGGCGTCGACCCATCCATTCAGCATAGGCCTTGGCATCCGCATGTATAAGATGCACTACAGGGAAAGCGCCTTTTCCTTCAATAGAGCTTCCCGGCCCTAGGGGATGCTGCCAATTAGCACCGGGCACAAATTGCCACCAGCTGGCAGGAGCACCTAGATTATCTGGATCTGGAGAGACAAAGACCATGGACCCGGGAACTCGAAACTCTGGTGGCACATTAGGGAACTCTTTCTCAGGCAGCCCACGCTCTGCGGCAGTAACGTAACCAGTGGCCTTTATAAAAGCGCCAAACTGCCGGTTAGTCACCTCAGTGCGATCAATATTAAAGTCGGCTACAGCAATAATTCCAGCTGGCCCCTCCTCAGCATAGTAGCGGTTGTCGCCAAAGGTGAACTGCCCTCCCACAATATCCATAGTCTGGCCGATATCGGCTTCAGCTAAACATGCCAGGGGTTCACTTCTATCGCCGCAGGCAACCAGAGTAGCTGCCAACACCGCGACTAGAGACATGATATAAAATGACGGCATTAAATATACCTATGTTAACTATCAACGAAAAAACAGTATTCCTGTGACCAGGCTTATTAAAATTTTTACAATCTAGCTGCTGTATTGTACAGCGGTTTACTTATGAATGAAGGAAGATTTAGGCTGCACAGCTCGGGGAGGGACTATTAGGTTGGCCTGTAGACTAGCTGTTCGCTTATCGTATTTCCATAATACGATAATGACTAATCTGCACTTCTTCGCCCAAGTCTTGATAATCGCCCGCCCCTCGACGACGCCGAAACTCCTCCCAAGTAAATCCACGATAATGAGGTTCATCGCCGATTGAGTCATTCTGCCGAGACAACAATGACTGAATCACCTGCTGATAGGGAGGATTGAAAAAGTACGCCGCACTGAGTCGACATTGGCTTCCTACAGATCCCAGCACTCGATGTTCGGGCGCGACAAACCGATCATTAGACTGTACCTGAAGCATATCACCCGTATTAACGATAAAGGCATTTGGGGATGGCTCGATCATACGCCACTGCCCCTCGTGCAAAACCTGAAGTGCGTGGTGTCCGTCTTCAACTAATAATGTCAGTAATCCCGAGTCAGTGTGTCGATGGATACCCAGTGGCACCGGTGAACCTGGGCTTTTACTTTTAGACTGAGTTAGTTGGTGCGCATCTGAATAGGCATTAAGGCGCAAAAAACTACTGTGCTCCTCAGCAAGAGATGCAATATCCTCGCTGGCGCCTATTGCACTCAACAACCAGCCATAAACCTCAATCGCCAAGGGTTCGCACAGGGTAAACCAGTTCCATATCGGCTCGCTAATAGCTCTGTCCCTGGGCATCTGATTCCAACCATCAGCGACCCGATTGACCAAGGCATCATCTTCCGCCGCAGGATCCGGCTTGTGTCCAAGATCGAGAATCTCTTTTGCGTCTAAGCTATTTTTGGTCAGCTCCCCCGGATTATAGCCGCGAGAATTGATGGCGGTGCGGCGCAAACTCAGTTTTTGTTCGCTGGGCAAGGCAAAGAAAGCACGCTGGGCAGCAAACAAATCTTGTATGCACTGATGCTCAATGCCATGCCCCTGTAGCTCAAAAAAACCCCAGCGTTCTGCGGCCTGTCTCAGTCGCTGCAACTCACGATCACGCGCCTCCCCGCTGCCACGAAATATCCGGGCATCAAATACCGCAGCTTCTCGCCATTCCGGAAAGGCATTTTCCGGGCTATCAATCACAGTTTAGGCTCATACATTAAGTGCTTCTCACAGGTAGACGCAGCGCCAGTGGCTAGATTGTATTCCCTAGCCTTTGACTAAAGGTGCCATCTTATCAATTAAGGCTGACAGCTCTGGCTTGTGCTGGCGGAGTTCATTGGCACTTAAGCCATGCAGCTCATGGGGGAACACCAACCATTCTTCAGTTTCATGAATATAGTAATCCGGCGGGCAATCAGTCTTGTTGTTTCTGGGTTTGTAGTAAGGCGTGGCTATACGAATCTGCGGGGTGTTCTTTTTACAGGCGCGCTTGAGATCAGCGATCGCCTGCTGAATAGACAGGCCAGTATCATGCACATCATCTACTATTAGCAGTGAGTCCTCTGCCTCAAGCTGGCGAATAATATAGCTAAGCCCATGGACATGAACAGTTTTACTCCGCTCTCCTTCACGGCTGTATGAGGAGGTGCGAATGGCAATATGATCTGACTCTATTCCCAGTACATCGAGAAATTCCTGAACCGCTATACCCACGGGTGCGCCGCCGCGCCATACGCCCACTATATAATTGGGTCTATAGCCACTTTCAAAAACTTGCCAGGCCAGTTTAAAGGAGTCTTCCAGCAGTTGCTGAGCTTGAATATAGCGCTTTGACATTAGAGGTGGATCCAAAATTGTTTAGTCAGTGAGCCTGAAATTTTAGCATAATTAGATGTTGGCTAATTATGCCGGAAATAAAAAAACCCAGACTAATAAGTAGTCTGGGTTTTCTTGCTACCTTGGCCCGGGACTTAGAAGTCCATAGCGAAGCGCGCCATAACCTGACGTGGACCAATCAGCTCATCGCCAGTTGCGCCAACACCAAAGACATCGGTAAACCGTGCATTGATACCAGCTTCATCAGTAAGGTTTTTACCAATCAGCTCAACGCGCCAATCTTTCCCCTCTGGGCGCAGGCCAATCACTAGATCAAAAACATTGTAGCTGGGCACTATATCGGTTGCATCATTATTGAAGATTCGATGCTTAAACTCACCTCTGTAGGTGTACTGCAGGCTACTGTTCAGGTCACCCCAGGAGGCGATTGCAGTGTTCCAATTAAGCGCTATATTACCGGTGAACTTGGGCGTTTTGGCCAGTTCATTGCCGTTAACATTTTGCACTGCAGCGGAGCGGGCTATCTGGATTTCATCACTGAAAAGATTGAAACCCTGGCCGATTAAAGCATTGCCTGCAGCTTCTGATTGAACGTTGTCCAGTGCCAGATGATCACCAGTGATTTCAGTATCCAGCCATGCCAGACGCATATCCAGAACCAGCGACTCAGACAAGAAAGCTGAGAGCTCAAGTTCGGCACCAAAAATTTCTGATTCTGGAATATTACCTACACCGCCCTGAAAGACTTCAGGGTCAGTTGCCTGATACTGCAGACCTTCATAATTGTAGTAAAAGGCCGCAGTATTCATGCGAACACGGCCATCGGCCAGATCAGTTTTCAGACCAACCTCATAGGCGTCGACGATCTCTTCGTCAAAGGTTGGCAGCACTACAACTGGCGCAACTTCTGATTCAAGACCGTAAGTCAGGTTTGAACCGCCAGGCTTAAAGCCCCGAGTATAGGATCCATAGGCCATAGTGCTTTCATTGAAGTCATGCTCGACAACCAAACGTCCTGTGACTTTCTCACTGGCCATTTCGATAATATCTGTGCCTGAACGACCATAGAAGTTGGTCACTGCACTATAGACTTCATCTTCGGTGTAGCGCATGCCAAATACAGCGCGCCACTCTTCGTTAAAGTGCCATGTTCCCTGACCATAGATAGAGGTTGAGTCGCGCTCAGGCTTGGAGTCAGATATAAACCCGATCTCAGCACTGTCGTCATAGGAAAACACCTGGTCGAGAGTGAAGGGGTCAAAGGTGCCATTAAAGTTAAAGTCGAGCAGCTCAAGAATGCTGATTTCTACTTCTGTATCCAGATAGAACAGACCCGCTACCCAGTCTAATTTGCCAAACAGTGGTTCCCCTGACACCAGGTTTATTTCCTGGGTGACCGTGGTTTGCTTGTTAGTTTCTGGTGTATAGACACTTGGCAACTGAGCAAATGGCGCTAGTACTGCAAGGTCATTGCGATCGTTGTCGCGATTGATCAGCACGTCATCCTTCTGGTAACTGGTCAATGACTTCAGGGTAAAGGCCTCAAAGTCCCATTCCAGTACTGCGCTGTAAAGCTCAGAGGTCAGTTCGTAGTCTGCGCGAGAATCCTGACGCAGCTTGCGCGCGCCTGGTGTTGGATCGAGCAGACCTTTCTGGGCAGCGCCATTGCGATCTTCATCAAAGTATTGCGCGGTAAAGTTAGCGCGGAAGTCATCGCTGGGCTCATAGGCCACGCGAACCCGTGCGGACATACTGTTGGCGTCGTCGAGGTCCTGACCCAGAGTCAGGTTGTCAGTAAAGCCATCGCGTTTATTGGAAATAACTGATGCACGCAGGGCCAGGGTGTCGCTCAATGGCAGGTTGTAGGCTGCGCGCGCTTTAACCAACCCATAGTCACCCAGTGTCAGGTCGGCCTTACCGAAGCTGCTGTCCACAGAGGGTGCAGTAGTAATAATATTGATCGCACCGCCAGTGGAGTTCTGACCGAACAAGGTGCCCTGAGGGCCACGCAGAACTTCAATGCGCTCCAGGTCGAGAAAGTCCGTTTGCAGAGCAAAGGGCGATGCCACATAGATGCCATCTAAATGGTATGAGACAGAGGGATTGGCAATCGCATTCTGGTTGGCTTCGTTGCCTACACCGCGAATAGTGATAACAGTCTTAAAACCTTCGTTTTTGGCAATATTGACGCCTGGTGCAATAGCACTGAGATCGACGAAAGAGGCGATTTGACGATTATCTAGATCCTCTCCACCTAAAACAGTAATCGCTTGGGACAGATCCTGAAGGCTCTCGCTGCGTTTTTCAGCGGTGACCAGCACCTCTTCAAATATTAGGTTTGAATCCTGGGCTATAGCATTGCCGCTGAAGGCTGCTGAGATGGCCAAAGACAGTGCGTTAAGTGGAATACGCGGATATTTCATTCTGACTCCTAAGTGAGGTTGAGGAATAAGTTTAAGGTAATTGGATTATTTTGGTGCAAATGAAAAATTTTGATCGCCTATTTTGCACCATTTTTGATCAAATTGGTGTCGTTTTATGGTTTTTCCTATGCTTGTAAGGAATATTTTTTCAATCTATGTATACGGTGCAATTAGCTTGCCAGACTGCCTAAAAATAACGCTGGCGAAACGGTTTTTGCGATGCTGGCTATGCCGCTATGGGTTGCTTTATGATTGCGTCACACTTCATGCAAGTCTGCCGCTATACACACAGATATTATTATGGATTAAACCCTATGAATGCATTGCTAGATCGACTATTTCAACTTCGCGCCAAGGGCACCACAGCTGGTACCGAGTTGATTGCCGGTGTCACCACCTTTATTACCATGGTCTACATCATCTTTGTTAATCCCCAGATGATGGCAATGACGGGCATGGACCATGGCGCCGCCTTTGTGGGTACCTGCTTGGCTGCCGCACTGGCCTGCTACATTATGGGCTTCTATGCCAACTGGCCTGTTGGTCTGGCACCGGGCATGGGCCTCAATGCATTTTTCACCTATACCGTAGTTGGAGAGATGGGTTACAGCTGGCAGGTCGCATTGGGAGCGGTATTTATTGCTGGTGTGCTGTTTGTGATTATGAGTGTCACCCGCCTGCGTCGCTGGATGATGGACAGTATTCCCCTAAATATGCGTATCGCCATGGGCGCAGGTGTTGGCCTGTTTGTTGGTTTTATCGGTCTTAAAAGTGGCGGCATTATTGTCGCCAATGGCGCCACCTACCTTTCCCTGGGCGACCTGACAAAAATAGAAACCCTGCTGGCTGCCATGAGTTTTCTGGTGATAGCGATTCTGTCTATTCGCAAAGTCCCGGGGGCGATTATTATCGGGATTCTCGGCATCACTACAGTGGCTGCCACTATGGAGCTAGTGCAAATTGATGGCCTGGTCGCTGCACCCCCAAGTATGGCTGCAACCTTTATGCAGCTCGATATACTAGGCGCCTTTGATGTGGCTATGATCAGTGTAATTATCGCCTTTTTGTTTGTGAATCTGTTTGATACCGCGGGCACGCTGCTGGGTGTCGCCAGTCGCAGCGGCTTAATTGACAGTCAGGGCAATGTGCAGAATATTGATCGCGCCCTTAAAGCCGATAGCAGCGCCAGTGCAGTGGGTGCCTTTTTTGGCTGTGCGCCGGTGACAAGCTATGTGGAAAGCTCAGCTGGTGTTGAAGCCGGTGGCCGCACCGGGCTTACTGCTGTGGTAGTGGGCAGCTTATTTTTGTTGGCTATCTTCTTCTCGCCGCTGGCGGCAGTAGTGCCAGCCTATGCCACCGCGGGCGCTCTGATCTATGTAGCCATCTTGATGCTCTGTGGCATGGAAGCGCTGGACTGGTCAGATATGAGTGAGGTACTGCCGGCGTTGGTCACCATCATCATGATTCCCCTATCGTTCTCCATAGCCAATGGCATAGCCCTGGGTTTTATCACTTATGTGGCGGTTAAATTGTGTGCGGGTAAGCGTTCGGATATCACGCTGGGGGCTTGGTTTTTAGGGGCAATCTTCTTGGCTAAATTTACCTTTATGTAATTGTTTTTTTGGAGAGAAAAAATTCCAACAGAATCGATCAATAGGGTAGCAATAATGCCTGACTCTTTGATAACTGGATTGCTTAGACCTAGCTTTTGTGCGACATAATCAAATCTAGCTAGAAACCATGGTATTTCACAAAGCTATTATTTTCAGCGCGTGTTGAACGCACATGGTTGGCGGCGAAACTATCATCTGGGTACCCCATTGCGATACAGATCATAATGCTCTGGTCATCCGGTATTTTGGCATACTCACGCACCACGTCAGACTGCATAATGCCCTGACCATTGATAACGCATCCTATGCCTCGCTCCCAAGCGGCAAGAACAATACCGTAAGCCAGAGACCCGAGGCCAAACTGAGTAATCGCTGCCGGCTCGAGATACTTATCATAGGTTAGGACAAGGGACACTGGTGCATCAAATTGACGAAAACCCCTTAGCATCCAATCCATGCGCTTTTCTTTATCGTCGCGCTCAATACCCATGGCCTCAAATAACTGAACAGCCACATCAATTTGATTTTGTCTATGCCTCGCTTCGTACTCTTCTTTATAAGGGAAGTCACGGACATGGGGCTTGCCTGCCAGAGTATTTTTAGTATTGCCTTCGCGAATTTTATCCAGCACCTCACCGGCTACGGCATGAATATGCCAGGTTTGGGTATTGTAGGACGTCGGTGCCCACTTGGCAGTATTGATAATCTCATCAACAACATCTTTGGCAACAGGCTTATCTAGGAAGCCGCGAGTACTTTTTCGCGACTGGGCAAACTGGGTGAAGTTCATTGATTTATTCTCCAAGGTAGTTTTTTATTTTGGCATAAGGCATGCCGATATTACAACAAACCCCTGCGATTAAGCTATTGTGTAGTGGAGTGGGACCTGGATTCAGCTAGCAGATAAGACTGCAGTTGATGGTCCGTATTTCCATATAAGGCATCGATCACCATTAGCCGCTTGTAATATTTGCCTACCGAATACTCTTCGGTAAACCCAATCGCACCGTGCAGTTGTACGGACACCTCGCCGGCTAATCGACCCAACTCACCGACCTTGAACTTCAACGCCGCAATCGATGCCTTGGTGTCTTCAGATAACTCGACATAATTTGCGAGGGCCGCATAGAGGAGTGAACGAATGCTCTCGCAGTGAATATACAGATCCGCCAGCCGATGTTGAATAACCTGGAATTTACTAATCGGCTTATCAAATTGACGACGTTGATTGCAGTACTCTACGGTAAGCTCTAACAGACGCTCCATTAGCCCTAGCGCTTCCGCAGAGAGCAGCAGTGAAGCCACCTGTACATGGTCTGTAATCATACGTTTCGCCAGGTCTCCCCGACAAAGCAGTGCCTCTGGCTTAAGCTCAACTTTTTCGAGTAGCAGACTACAGGCCTGACCACCATCAATCGTCGGGTAATTGATCATTTCTACCCCAGCCTGCTCAGCATTGACTGCAAATAGCCCAATGTTTTCTTGCCCTGACTCTGAAATACGAGCCGAAACAATAAACCTGCTTGGATCACCGCAGGCAGACACCGCTATTTTGGTGCCGTTAAGCAGATAACCCGTATCTTGCTCCTGGGCCTCAACCGAGGGGGCGTCAAAAGCATATCTTGCTCCCGGCTCATAGATTGCTACCGAGCCAGGGATGCCCAGGCAATGATCTATATCCCCTATTTGTCTCGCAATGCAAGGTGCCAGCAGTCTGGCCGCAAGAAATGTTGAGAGAAAAGGTTCTGCCACCCGGTAGCGCCCTAATTCCTCCACCACGGCAACAATCGATGCCATGCCATCCTCAACACCCGAATCTTCTTCAAGCTGAGCCAGCTGTAGAATGGCCATCTCAACCAGTTGATTATGCACTTCCTGCCCCGACACAGCGCCCTGAGAGCGCGAAGCGCATCCCTGCAACATTTTTTGGACACTGTTACGCAACTGCTGTTGTTCAAAAGTAAAAGTAAGATCCATACATCAGATTCCTAAAATACGCTTGGCAATCAGATTGCGCTGAATTTCATTGGTACCACCATAGATCGTTTGCGAACGGTCACCGAGATACTTCGACGCAGCGGCAGGCGCCCCCTCAAACATGCCTGCTTGATCAACCCAGGGCTCGGCAACCCGATCCTGACAAAGTGGCAAGATGTCATGTCCCATAGCTTCGAGAAACAAAGTGCTAATCTCCTGCGCGAGCTCTGTTGCCAGAATTTTAATAATCGCGGCTTCCTGCCCCAACTGTCCCTTCTCTTTGCTATTAGACAATAGGCGCAATGTGGTGTACTCCAAGATGCGTAGATTAATCTCGGCCCGGGCGAACTTACTCGCGAAAAGCGGCTCGTCAAACAGGGAGCCGTCAAGGTTCGAAGTTTGCCTTGCGATTTCCTTGAGTGTCTTCAAGTCACGCTTTTTGGCCCCGACATGGGCGTATGAGACCCGTTCGTTGCCAAGCAGGAAATTGGCATAAGTCCAACCATGGCCCTCTTCGCCGATACGGTTATCAATCGGCACTCGCACCTGATCAAACAGGACACGGTTGATAAGCTGTTTGCCGTCGATGGAAGGGATCGGATCAACCGACACCCCGGGGCTGGTCAAATCGATACACAGGAAGGTGATACCCTGCTGCTTGGGCCCAGCGCTATCGGTTCTTACCAGGCAGAAAATCCAGTCGGCCAAATGCGCAAAACTGGTCCAGATTTTTTCACCGTTAACCACATATTCATTGCCATCCAGAGCCGCGGCGCAGCGCAACGATGCCAGATCCGAGCCTGAATTGGGCTCTGAATAGCCCTGCGACCACTGGATGCTGCCATCCAGAATCCCTGGCAACCATTTTTCTTGCTGCTCCGGTGCCCCATAGGTATAGAGAACAGGCCCGAAATAAATCAACCCTGAGGGGTTGGGAAATAGCGCACCGGCTCGCTCCATCTCCTGGTCGAAAATATAATATTGAGTCAAATCCCAGCCTGTACCACCGAACTCTTTCGGCCACAGTGGTGCTGACCATCCTTTTTTTGCCAGTGCCGCATCGGAGCGTTGATAGTCGCTTTTATCAGCGCTCTGTCCGGTCAGCACTTTCTGCTTTATGTCTGCAGGGTACTCTTCGTCAAAGAAGCGTCTCACTTCGGCCCGGAAACTTTCTTCTGCTGCGCTAAATTGGAGTTTCATAATATTTTTTTAGATTGGCTCGGAATTGATTGCTAGTGAAAGACTGCTTTTAGATAACAAACTTGGTGGCGGCAATGGTCTCAATATTCAGTCAACTGACCAAACCGGCATAGCGATGCCCATGCATTAACTCTCTGTCGGCCAATCGTGACGCAGATTTTTCGCTGCCATGAGAAAAAAGCCAATACCAATGACATAGACAACGGCAAGCGAGGTGATTGCCAGACGTAAACTCTGTAACTCACCATAGGCTGGCATCAACATATCACTCAATAGCCCAACATAAGTGGGGCCGCAGCCTAACCCAATAATATTTAATATCAAAAAAAACATCGCTGTTGACATAGCGCGCATACGGACCGGCACCAGGGTTTGTGCCGCCGCAAAACAGGGTGCGACCCAGGCACCTGAAAGCGTAATATAGGCACCGATAAACATAATGTGCAGCGGAACCGAGTCTACCCAAAACGCCAACATCAGGCAGGGTGCCCCTATTACAATCGCCGTAATAGGGACCCATGCATAGGCAGCAATATTTTTGCGCGAATATCTCTCTGCCAACAGGCCACCAAGATAAGTCCCGACCCCCAATCCGACAAAATGAATAACGGCCATTAATAACATATAGGATTGAAACTTTGAGTTCTCTGTACCAGCAACATAATCAGCATCAAAGCGAAACACATAGTCGGTGCCCCAGGCTGAGATTGCGTAGCTTCCAAAGGAGACAAATGCCATACCCAAACACATACCCCACCAGCTAGGGATTGTCTTTAGAATACCTAATGACTGTTTAATCGAAACTGGCTGATCAGATTGAGATGCCTGCAAATCCATTTGACCACGTTGGGGCTCTTCAAGCAGCATTAGCATTAAAGCGGCGAAGACAACACCGCCGACACCAAGGACAACCAGGGTGCCGCGCCAACCTATCCACTCCACCAAAACCGCTGAGGCTAAAAAGGATAGAGTTATCCCTAAGGGCACACCCAGGCCATAGATACCCAGTGCCGAGGTGCGCTGCTCTTTGGCGTAGAGATCAGAGATAATTGAATGCGCCGGCGGGGTGCCACCAGCCTCACCTATGCCGACACCTATGCGTGCGACCAACATCGCCACAAAGGTAGTGGCCATACCTGTAAATACAGTAAAGGCGCTCCATATCACTAGCGAAATAGCAATGATACGTACCCGATTAAAACGGTCCGCGAGCCAGGCTAGGGGTATACCTACAGAGGTATACAACAGGGCAAACGCAAATCCTTTTAACCAGCCCAATTGAGAATCTGTAAAGCCTAGGTCGGCTTTAATAATGGGCGAAAGAATGCCAATAATCTGTCGGTCCACCAGACTGAACATATAAACCAGCGTGAGTATCCACAAGACAGAGGTACGATTTAATTTAACTTGTCTCAATTGGGCCACCATACAAACTCATCGCCCTCTTCATAGCGCTCGGCCAAGGTTTTATCGATCATAGTGGGGGAATTGGTGGTAGACGGATAAAGTGGCTTCCTCGCATCGCTGTTATGCTCAGCCAAAATAGTCTTGAGCTCTTTGAGCTTCTCGGGGTTTTTGTCGGCAAGATTATTTTGTTCGGTAGGATCAGCCTTTAAATCAAATAGCCAGTGCTTGTCACGCTTGCCCTCATAGATAAGCTTCCAGTTTTTTGTACGAACTACTTTTAAATAACCACTTTGCCAAAACAGAGCGTCATTTTTTCGAGTTATGTCGCCACTTCCCATAGCCAAAGGCAACAGGTTTTTGCCATCGATAATAACGTCACGCGGTAATTCTATACCTGCCGCAGCGGCCAGTGACGGCATCACATCAATATGGGCTACCGGCGTATCCACTTTTGTCTCAGGCTCAATATTAATGGGCCATTTAATAAACAGAGGTGCTCGAATGCCGCCTTCAAAAAAGCTTATTTTCCATCCGCGATAAGGGGAATTAACCTCTGGCAGTCCCAGATAGCCTGCGCCGCCATTGTCTGACGAAAACACCAGAATGGTATTTTCGGTGAGTCCTTGTTCCTCCAGCTTCTGCATTACGCGACCGACCGAACGATCAATTGAGCGTATCATCGCCGCATAAACTCTCAGTCGATGAGGTTTTATATCGCCCACTGCTTCAAAATCTTGTTTTGTTGCCTGCAGGGGAGTATGCGGACCCCAATGGGCTAGATAGAGAAAGAATGGCCGATTTTTATTATTTTCAATGACCTTGAGCGCTTCATCAGTCCAATAATCTGCCAGATAACCCCCAGGTTTGAATTTGATGCGTGGCTTGTCAGGGCCATCGGCTGAGGTGCGGTAGGTAGTTGCATATTTAGAGATTGCCCACAGAGTTTTGTCGATGGGGTCGAACTCGAGCTTAGCATTCACAACATTGGGCGCATCTTCTGGCAAGTGTAAAAGATCGTCCATTAACAAGCTTTCATCAAAGCCTTGGTCAGCTGGGTGTGATCCATTCTCATTGCCCAGATGCCATTTACCAATATGAACGTTATGGTAACCCCGCTGTTTGAGCAACTCGGCAATGGTCACTTCGCTTGGGTCCAATCCCATCTCATTATAATGAGGCTTAGTCGCATCCAATTCAGCATCATAACTGTACTCGGGTAAGTTATTGTCCATCTCATTGCCCCACTTCGCGACCAGTCGTCCGAAATTTGGTCGTGTGGGCGTGTACTCAAACCCAGTGCGAGTGGAATAGCGTCCGGTCATTAACATGGCCCGAGAAGGTGCGCAGGTTGCATTGCCCGCGTAACTTTGCGTAAAGGTGGCGCCCTGCTTAGCGAGGCGATCAATGTTAGGGGTGGGTACAGCACCATCTGCTACACCGCCGCCAAAGGTGGAAATATCATTGATACCCAGATCATCAGCCAGAATAAAAACAATGTTTGGCGGGCGCTCTGACAAGGGCGCTGCAACATGCGGCCCCTTTTGCCAATCAATTGGATGATTAGGCGCTATTTCGCTTTCAGCTGCGCTGGTGTTCAGAGCGACCAGCAAAACAGCCGCAATTCCTGCGGCTAGAGTTTTATAGATCATTAGTCGATTTCCTCTTCACGTAACAAGTCAGCCAAACGAGCTGGTAGATTGATCGTCTCAATATTGAGCTGCCCTTGCAGGCCTGCATGGCGGTGCAGGGCAATTTTCTTCATCCCCTCACTGGAACTCATGGCTGCTAGTGCACCTCGATTTGGGTACATCACGATTGCAATGGTATCCCATAGTGGGCTGGCCTGACCCAATACAATATCTGATACATCAGCCCAAAATATCTCTTTGCCACCAAAATCGGTGACCAAATTGACTACTGCATCTAAATACAGCTCATAGGCCTGTTTGCCCGTAAGCTGTGTTTCACGACCATCTTTATACTCAGCTTTATCCTTGAATTTAAGGAGATTGACCATAAAAACTGGACCTTCGGGACCAGCTGCCATGAATTTTTTCATATCGCTTGGATAGACTTCATTTTCAACATGCATTTGCCTGATTCCTACTTTATTCTGATTTGCGCAGAGACTTTTTATCGATCTTGCCCACCGCAGTTAGCGGGATGCTGTCAATAAAATGAATCTTTTTAGGGACTTTGAATGCCGCCATATTAGCGCGGCAAAAGAGCGTTATTTGTTCTGCCAGCTGATCCGGATTTGACTGCTTATAGGCTTCGGCAAGCTCTACAAATAGATTGACAACGTCATTGCCTGGGCGACGTTCGTCTGGAGTACCAATAACGGCACAGGATGCAATTTCAGGTAGAGAGCAGAGCTTATCTTCAAGCTCAACGGAAAATACTTTGTATCCGCCAACAATAAGCATATCTTTGGCGCGATCACAGAGAAATAGATAGCCCTCTTCATCTATATAGCCCACATCTCCGGTATACATCCACAGCTTGCCATCCATCTCTCGCATGGATTCGGCGGTGGCATCTGGTCGGTTGAGGTAGCCGCTCATCAAATGCGGGCCGCTGGTAATGATTTCACCCACTTCGCCAACACCTACAACATGGCTACCCGTATCCGTATCTACAATGCGAAGATCTGAGCCAATAATAGGAATTCCTACTGAGCCAAGTTTATACCGCCGGTTGGGATGTACCACATGGGTTGGTCCTGTTTCAGTCATACCAAACCCATCTGAGATTTTATTGTTACCGATCACTGCAGTCAGAGCTTTTAGTGTCGCTTGGGTAACTGGGGCTGCTCCAGTATGTGCAACAAGGAGATGACTAAAGTCGATTTCCTTGAAGGCCGGATTGGCTAACAGCATTTCATATAGCGCCGGCACCGCAACCATATGGGTGGGTGGTATCGCTTTGAAAACAGCACAGATATGATCTGTGTCGCGGGGGTCAGGAAATAGCAGATATTGCCCGCCAAAGACCATGCAGGATAAGGCATTAGTTAAACCAGCAACATGAAACAAAGGAAACGCTGAACCCAGTGTCATACCCTGTGTATTGGATTGATGATTTGTCGCAAAAGCCATCTGCGCATTACAGATTAATGCGCGATGAGACAGCTGAGCGCCTTTGGGGGCACCAGTTGTGCCGCCCGTGTACTGAATCATAAAGATACTATCGGGATTCACATCAATCGGCTCAAAGTGGTCGGATTGATCACTTATTAATTCTTTAAACGCTGTTACCTCCACACCGTTAAGTTTAGGGGTAGAGACAGTACGAGAGCTATCGTAATCTTGAATACCACAGATAATCACTTGCTCTAAACAGGATGGCAGTTCGGCAATGCCTTCTAATGTTGCGCCTAAATCTTCCAAACTCAATAACGCTTTTACATTGGCATCCAACATCTGATGGGCGACCTCCACAGGCGCCATGATCGGAGAAATTCCTGTACCGATTGCTCCCAGCTTGCTGATAGCCGCTAAAGCAATCACATATTGCAGAATATTGAGCATATGCAGGCCGACAACATCACCCTGGCCTATATTGCGTTTACTAAGAGCATTGGCCAATCGATTCGCGTGGGCGTTGCACTCAGCAAATGTCATCGACTTGTCAAACATTGTGAGCGCTATTGCGTCGCTCTTTGCTTGCGCATGAGCCTCGAGATAAGTACCCATTGTATGGTCCGCAAAGCGGGGCATTTCGATATTTAGCTCGTTATATATTTCGAGCCAAGGCTGGCTTTTCATTAATTAGTCCTGAAAAAAAGGCCGGGGCTTTCCTGTTGGAAGAGCCCCGGCTTAAAAACATCCTGAGGGGATGTATAATTACATTCCGGGGCGGAGAGTAAATTGGAGACCAAAAGTTCTAGGCGCACCGTACCAGCCGACCGAACCACCTGCGCCAGCAAAGCCCCCTGCACTGATAAGAGCTCCTAATGGCTGTTTTGCCGCTTGGACGAAATAGGCTTCGTCGGCAACATTATTAACGAAGGCTTCAACTTCCCAGCGTCCATCGCTTGAACCCAATGCTGCCCGCAAATTCAGCAAACCGTAAGCGTCAATATCAGCGGTTGAATCCTGGGTAACGCGGGTAATGTTTTGATCATCGCGCCAGTTGTAATCTGCACGCAATCGCAGGCCTAATCCATCACTTACCTCTTGGTCCCATTGCAAGCCCAAGTTAAGCGACCACTCCGGTGAATTGGAGGGCGTTTCGCCTGTTCGATCACAGGTTTTAGTGGCAGGATCATCTGGTGTCTCACCTAAGCCACATTGTGCACCCGCAAAGTCAGTGTACTCTGAGTCCAGAAAAGCAATGCCGCCGTCCACGGAAAAATTATCATTGGGCGAAAAACGGAAATCTGCCTCTATACCTTGCACTTGCTGTTCACCTGCGTTGGAGACGATAAATCCAGTACCTGTAGGTGCCAGCGCAGTCTCCTGGAAGTCTTCCAGAGTTGTATGGTAGGCAGTTGCATTCAACATTACTGTTCGGTCAGCGAAAAACCCCTTAAAACCAACCTCGTAGGAAGTGGCTGACTCTGCATTAAATTCAAGCGCGGATCCGGTAGGCAGCCTGCGAGAGTTAAAGCCTCCCGATTTAAAACCGGTAGAAATGGCGCCAAACAACATCACATCATCACTGAGGTTATAGCGAGAATTAGCCGACCAAGTAACCTTTTGTTCTTTCCGCGAGTCAGCATCAGGATCAATTGGTGGGAATAAAAATATGTTAACCACGGGGCCATTAGTAGGGTCATTGAAGTGGTTTACATCAAAATCTTTTTCATCCTGACTCCAACGCAGTCCCCCAGTGACATTCCACTGATCATTGATGTGGTAGGTACCATTGGCATAGACCGCTACACTATCCGTATCCTGCTCAAACAAGGAGCCACCATTGTCACCGACTACCGTCGAACAACCACCGTTTGCTGGCAAGCAAAAGGGAGCATTAGGATTAGCGAAGGTACGTGAAGACTTATTATCTGTAACCAAGAATTTCTCGGTGAAGGTGGTTTCCTGTTGGTAGAGATAAAGACCAGCGAGGTAATCAAATTTTTCGCCTCCGGGTGAGGCTATGCGGAATTCCTGGCTAAGGATCTCATTGCGTTGATTTTGCCAGATCTTAATAATATCGGCAGTATGTGAATCTGTGGCGACTTCCACCTGATTATCCCAATCCTGGTAACCTGAGATTGATGTTAGCGTATGACCTCCAGATAGCTGCCAATCTGCAGTGAGAGACAGAACCTTAGTCTCTGTGTGGTCATCAGGCGTTTCATCAGCATTGACTACGTGATCGCTGTCATCAAAATTTAAAAATGGCGTTCCAGCTGCCTCCTGGGCATCCAAAAACCCTTGCGTCGCTATCCCCAAAGGGCCTTTAGGATTGATCTGCTCAGCTATACAGCACTCACTATCTGAAACACTGTAACCAGCGACTAGAGTAAGGTCTAAATTATCATTCGCTTGGAACAACAGTTTGGTACGTGCTCCGCTGGTCTCAGCAGAGTTAATTCTTTTGCCGGTGAATAGATTCATATCATAGCCGTCACGATCCCGCGTCCAGAACGACAATCTGCCAGATACAGTCTCAGACAAACTGCCGCCTACATAGCCATTTAGCCAACGCTGCTCATAGTTGCCAAAGCCACCTCGAAAAAGAGATTCAAATTCTTGTTGCGGCGCCCGTGTTGTGGCGTTAACAGCCCCAACAGGAGTATTTCTTCCGTAAAGCGTGCCTTGGGGCCCACGCAATATTTCTACACTTGCAATATCACTGAGCTCACCCAAAATCTGCGCGCCACTGGGCTGGTATAAACCATCAAGAAAAACACCAACACTGGATTCAATACCTGGGTTAGTGCCGCTAGAGCCGATTCCACGAATACGTACGGATACATTTCGTGAAATATTGGAAACCGGCAGGTCAAAGTTGGTGACGGTTTGAGCGACCTGAGTGAAGTCAGTAAGGCCGCGGTTGGTTAGCTCCTCACCAGTAATTGCAGTAATGGAAATAGGGATATCTTGAACACTTTCAGTGCGTTTTTGCGCTGTAACAACGATTTCCTCTAATTCGGCAAACGCCGGCGCCACAAATATTGCGCTAAGACTCATCGCTATCAAGCTTTGGTGAAAACAGTTTTTACTTTTTAATTTCATATTGTATTACTCCCCTTGTTTTTATGTTTCGACATACGATATGCTAATTGATAAGTGTAAGACTGTCAGAAATCTTACATTTTCCCAATTTTGGACATTTTTAAAGGGCTCATAATGAAAAAGCAGGATGCTATAGAGATTATTAGATCTACTGATACTTTTCGTAATATGCCTGCGAATCTCATAGATAAATTAGCCCAGAGTGCAGGGTGTGATTATTATGATCAGGAATGTCTGCTAGTTCGACCCAACCAACCCTGGGAAAATTTATGTTTTGTTATGTCTGGATTTATTCAGGCTCGCCAGAGAACCGCCAGCGGCGCAGAGGCAAACGGAATTCCTGTGCAAAAGGGCGTCTGGGTTTCCTGGAATGGTGTTTTTGGTACTCCTGCCGCAAATATAATTCGCCGAGAGATATGGGTATCAGAAAATAGCCAACTACTCACCATTCCCTGTTCGAAGATCAGAGAGGCCTCCCAGGAATGGCCTCAACTCTATGTACAGATAATTGAAGAGATAAACTATTTGTTTTATTTAATGCATGAGTTATTGTGGTTCAATCATTTATTGACAGGGGCTAAAAGAGTTGGGCGAGCCATTCTTTATCAAAATGCCGTTAGTACTTTTAAGGACTCAAAAATCATTGAAGTTACCCAAGAACGTCTTGCCCAGACACTCAATATTAGCCGCCAGACGCTTTCACTGCATCTCCAAGAACTACAACAACAAAAATTTATAGAGGTAGGCTACGGTCGGTTAAAAATTTTAGATCCCGAAGGTCTGAAGGAACATACTAAAATCTAGGTTTTTAAATGGACCTTCCGCAAAGACTCACGCCGTTTTTGCGTTTCGTCTAACCTGTACTTTGGCCCGTTGAGAAGGCTAAAAAGTACTTAGAATCAGGAGACTTGGCGCGCTCTCCCTTTCCAGTATGGTTTACGCAATTTCACTTTGAGAATTTTGCCCGAGGGGTTGCGAGGAATCTCAGTCGTCCAGTCCACAGATCTTGGGCATTTATAGGCTGCGAGCAATTTGCGGCACAACCCCGAAAAGCAGTGAAATCGATGCTTGACGCTGTTGTTGGGCATGAAACCAAAACCCTTGACGAATCCATGGCAGATGAAACCACAGCCGTCGTTGCCAATCGTGATACGCCGGATGCCAAAGAAGGGATGAGCGCGTTTATGGAAAAACGCAAGCCTGTGTTCAATCAATGATTTTTTATGCGCTGCTTAACCTGAAACCTAGCCTACTCGTCGAACTGAACCGACACAGTTACAGAATTTGTTGCGCTTAGTGCAAAGGTATCAGTTGTAGCGGGATTTTTCGACTGATGATAATTTTTTCGCGCATTCCAAATTTTAAGATAGCGATAAAACGGAACGGTTGGATACAGATGATGTACGAGGTGATAATTCTGAGAGAGCAGTACCGGTGTTAACAACCACTCCATACCAATACGATTTGATGTGCATTGAAAAGGCTCGTCTTTTGCCTGTGCCTGATGTGGATAGTGGGGCAAAAAATCAAAAGTAATTGCCAAAAATACGGCTGTGATACGGTTCGGAACAAAAAACAGCAGTAGGTAGTAGTTTAGCCAACCACTGAGGGTGGCAGTTACAAATACAACTGCCCCAAAAAAAAGCGCTAAAAGCATTTCTATGCGTTCACTTTTTGGCCTTTGCATAAACACCGAGGGCCTTAAATACCAATACAGATAGTTGAGATCTAGAGTCGCCCACTTCAGTGGTAGAAGCCAACCTGGTCCGCTACCAACATACACGTCAGGATCTTTCGCTCTATCATTGGTGAACCTGTGATGCTGCATATGTAAGTAACGAAAGGCGCGGAAAAAAGGCACGGGTGACTGCAACATAGTAGCAATTCGGCCAACCCAATCGTTCAATTCTCGGCTGGAACTAACTGAGCCGTGAGACGCATCATGGGCTGGCGTGAAGGACAAGTAAGCCGCAATGGCATTAATTATAATCGCCCAAACTAGCGGCAACACCCCCTCTACATAGGCGAGGGTTGATAAACCAAAGATAACAAAAGAGACCACAAGCAAAATGATTGTAGGCCAAGCTATTTTGGGCTTTTTTATGAGGGCTTTAAACAGCCCTAAATCATCAGCCTGATCAGAAGTGGAGAGATGTGCATTCATGGTAAAGCCCCCTACCTTTATTGAGCACCAAATTGCCTTATAGTATTTAACAGATCCTCCTGGTCGAGAAGAACAAAACATGACACTAGGGGGACAAATAGTGACATTATACGCAGTGCAGGGTTAAACTCAGATCGGCGGTATGGGTTGATACCACAATAATTGGGCTAGATTTTTTAGGTTGTCTGCACATGCGAAGTCACAAACATTCTCCATCAAGCTATGCTCGCATCCTATTTCGATATTTGGGGCTCAGCGAAGAAAACAGTCAAACCTATTTTGATGGCACAAATCTTTCCTATGAAGAATTAATGACTCTTGATGGGACAATTCCTCGGGACGATATGCTTATCGTCTATAGAAATGCACTGGCTATTTACGGACGAAAAGATTTAGGGCTGTCAGTTGGGACTCAGTTAAATTTGCCAACCCATGGCCCTCTGGGTGTGGCTGCTTTTAGTGGTCCTGATCTTAGAACCGCACTGACATTACTCGCTAAATACGGGCAAACTCGAGTGGAATTTTTTAATACCTCAGTCAGTGAGAATGCAGCTGGCCTTAAGATCAGTTTTGCTGAAACTTTCGACCTGGAGGATTTGCGATTATTTATAACCGAAACTGTATTCAGTGGACTATTTTCAGCTATAGATTTTTTTATAGGTGCTGGGCAGTTCAAAGGCCAGATCTATTTTTCTTATCCAAAGCCAAGCTATTGGAAGAAGTATCACAACGCCTTTGGTGACAACATACAGTTCAATCATTCAGCCACTGAAATCATTGTTTCATCATCTTTATTATCGGTGCCGTCACCGACAGCCGATTCTGAGCTGCACAAGCAAGCTTTGGCGATCTGCGAGCAGCAGCTAAAAGAAATAACAGCTGATGAGGCAGGAACTCTTGGTTTGTCGATTGAACAGAGAGTATCAAAACTCATCATTGAAAACCCAGGCAGGATATGGACCATAAATGAGGTGGCAAAAAAGCTCTGTATGAGCTCACGCACACTGATCCGAAAGTTAGATTTGGAAGGAACCCAATTCCAAATAATTCGCGACGAACTAGCCAAAAAACAGGTCGCCAACTATCTAGCCAATGCAGGCTTATCTGTCGAAAGTGTCGGGCATTTAATGGGTTTTAATGACGTATCCAGCTTCAGGCGCAGTTTCAAACGATGGTTTGGGGAAACGCCATCGGAGTATATCGCTAGGGTCAGAGGAGCAGATACTCAGTGATCTCAGACCTCAGCACTAAAACTCTGCCCCATACGGCCGATAACTTTATACAACTGATATCTCAGAGCCGGCTCTATTTGTCTATTGGCATTAAGTATGTCACTATAAATCAAAAGATTCTAGCTACGCCAAAGAGTGCTTCGCCCCATGGCTGACGATATGGACTAGGTAACTTATTATACGAAGGGGTTAAAAATGTTAGACGTTTTGAAGCAAACTACTGCCGCCATGACTGCACCGGATCAGATGTTTGCCATCATCGAAACCGAAGTCCGCGGCAATATGATGAAGACCTGGGCAAATGCGCCTGGATCGCTGCGCGAACTGTGGCTGAGTACCGATGTGCATGGCGAGAAGGACTATTTAGTTTATGGGGATGAGCGCTGGACTTATAACCAAGCCCACGAACAAGTGGCCCGTATCGCTAACTGGCTCACATCCCAAGGCATCACTCAGCACGATCGGGTAGCTATCGCCATGCGCAACTACCCGGAGTGGTTGCTCTGCAACTGGGCTATCGCCTCCATAGGTGCAGTAACAGTAGGTGTTAATGCCTGGTGGGTAGCGGAGGAATTAAAGTACGGCCTGAATGATTCCCAGGCTAAAATGCTGATTTGCGATGCTGAGCGGCTAAGTCGCTTTAGCGAAATTGCAGAACAATTCTCCAAGCTGCCTGTCGTGGCTGTGCGTGTGGACGAGCCCCCCCAATGGGCCACCCCCTGGCGCGATGTTCTGAAAACAGAACCCTACATGCCCATGGTTACCATTGACCCGGATGACGACGTTTGTATCTTTTACACCTCTGGCACCACCGGCTTCCCCAAAGGCGCCCAGCTGACCCATCGCAGTTGCGTAAACCAATTATTAAGCTCCCTGTTTGTCAGCCTCAGTCAAGGCACGGCAAATGCCCTGATCAAAGATGAGCAGCCTCCCAATCCTATGGATCCCAACGCCGTTCCCCCAACAGGGTTGCTGGCCACTCCGTTGTTTCACGTTACCGCCATGAATGGCTTGGCACATAGTGTCACTGCCTCCGGCGGTAAGCTGGTGCATATGTACAAGTGGGAAGCAGGAGAAGCGTTGCGTCTAATCGAGCAGGAAAAAATCACCAACTTTAGTGGGGTGCCCCTTATGGGCCGGGAACTGATTAATCACCCCGACTTCGACAGCCGGGATATTTCATCGCTGACCACCCTGGGTGGTGGTGGCGCCCCGGTACAGCCAGATCTAATCGAAAAAATCGACAGCGTCGGTAGCCAAGCAATACCCGCCCAAGGCTACGGCCTGACCGAGACCTGTGGCTTAGCAACCGGCAGCTACGGAGCCTTTTTAACCAGCAAACCCAACAGTGCGGGTTTAATAGTTCCGGTTTGTGACATCAAGGCTGTTGACGAGCAGGGTGCGGATCTGCCCCGCGGTGAGATTGGCGAAATCTGTATTTATGGCCCTCATATCATTAAGGGTTACCTCAATCGTCCCGAAGCCACCGCCGAAACCATAGTGGACGGCTGGCTGCGCACTGGTGACATTGGCTATCTTGATGAGGATAACTTCGTATATCTGGTTGATCGCGCTAAAGATATGGTGCTGCGCGGCGGTGAAAACATTTACAGCTCCGAGGTAGAAGCCGCTATTTTCAGCTATCCAGCTGTTGCCGAGTGCGCAGTATTTTCTGTACCAGATGAAAGGCTTGGAGAAGAAGTGGGATGCGCTATTTTCCCAGCCGCCGGTAGTGAAATCAGCCCGGAAACATTAAGAGACTTTTTACGGGAGAAACTGGCTGCCTTTAAGATACCCCGCTATATCTGGGTCGTCGAGCAGCCACTGCCCCAAAACGCCAGCGGCAAGTTTGTTAAACGCGACCTTCAGGAAAGACTGGATACCGCCCATGCCCAATAAAAGGTAAGTTTATGAAAAAATGGTTGCTGAGAATTTTCACGGTCCTAGCTGTACTATTTATAGGTGCATTTTGGCAGATGTATTTTTCAGCGCGCCCACCACTAATGACGGATCCGACCATATTGGCAGGCGATGGCAGCACCATTAATTATTGTGAATTACCCTTGCTCGACGGTAGCGGAAAGATAGCTGCCGAAATTCCCAAGGGCAATACGCCGGGTTGTGGCTACAATCATTTTCCTTTACCTATTTTGTCTGAGTGCACTGAACCGCTGCCAGAAGACGCCGATGATATTCGCGGCTTATGGATTGGCGTTAAAGGCGGGCATACTGGACATGTGGAACGGGTTGAACAATGTGGCTCACGGGTAGTGGTTACTGCATCGGGCGTTATTCATGACGGCGGTCCCAATCGCAGTGTCGATGTTGTCGGTTTAAATTCTAATGATACCGAGGGCTCTGTACTCTTTACCGTTGGTGATAAAGAGTACTGTGGTCGATCCTCTGCAAGTATGACCTGGAACAAAAAGGTATTGGATTTCAATGTTTTCGGTTGGGGCCCGGTGGTGGTTAGACGATATATGGAGGGAGAGCAGTTAGTGTGGGAATATGGCGATGGCACTACTACCCATATGGATCGAATTTGTCAGCTGCCAGAAGAACATAAAATTCCCGCCAAACGAGGCAGGAATATACAGATTTTTTAGTAGTATCTATGACGGCGGGAACTGTACTTAGACGGTAACCTATTGATTAATATATCTGTAATGGGTTAGGAAATCCGCGATTGTTACATCCGTTATTACTTAAACCAACAACGGCATCATTCACACGACCCATTGCCTCTCGAAGAAAATAGAACCTTATACAACTCAGAATTTGCATAGGCCTCACACAAATATCCATGCGATGGAGCTAAGCTGGTCAGCATCAAAAACTTGAGCATAAACTGCTAGAGAAACCGGGCAAGCACCAATACTGACAGTGCGCCCGGAATACCATTTTAATAATTGTTTAATCCGCAGCTGTAATCAGTGATAAGGCATTTATGATGTCTCTAAATGAGACCAATTTAAAGTTTTGCCGCTTGAGCTTTGACTCTTTATCTACTGTGTTCACATCATCCTGTATAACCATTAAACCCTCTGGAAAATGGTTATTGAAGTCTAGATTGATAACCTCAATACCATCGGTAGTAGTGATTTCATCTATAGGTAGTGCTGTTGCGCCAAGACCTGCTTTGACACTGAAGCTTCCCACATACTGATAGGGGGGCTTGCGATCATACAGATTAAACTTTGAGTCGCCCTGGGAAGATAGCACAATAAAACCGTCCCTATCATTGGTCTTATAAATCGCAACGCCTTCAGGATCACCGACGATATTACCTTTTCTGGAGTCTACTGTAGTAAAGTTTGAAAAATCCAGAACCCGATCAATATTGTAGGCTTTAAGTACTCCATTGGTCTCTTCCTCAGAAATAAACAGTCTGCGATTCTCATCATCGTATACACAACCCTCAGACTCTCCACCATTATCGAATGTTGTCAGCAAAGATAACCCTGCATCCGAATACTGCCACATCTCAACTCTAGGTCCTTCATCTTCGGTGACAAATGCGATAAAACCAAACTCTGGATCATTACCTGCACAGATACCATAGATATTGATTGCCGAGTTAGCCCTCAGTGACCGCTGAGTATCTAGAGAAAATTTATTTTGTTTGGAGCCCTCTCGCAGTCGTGAATCTGAAACCAGCCAAAGGTCTATAGTCTCGTTGGTTCGATTTGAAGCCACTATTTTGGTCACACCGCCCTGGCTGCGGAGGTCAATATTGTTAATATCGCCAAGTTCTGTATAGCCGATTTCCTGGCCCTGCAAATTATAGACATGTACGCCGCTTTTTTTGTCGGTTCCAAAAATCAGTGAATTTTCAGGCCGTTCAAAGTCGACCCAAATGGCAGGATCGTCTGCCGCATCATCATGGGTTGTTACCTGTGGTGTTTCGAATTTGGCTGTTACCGCCGGATATTGACTACAGGCTCCAATAAATAAAACAAGGCCTACCAGTATAATTTTATTGCAGATTTGTGATGTCATATAAACATGTCCTAGTAAAAACGCAGATTAATTTATTCTGAAACTCTTCAATCCCTTAATAATAAACCGCTGCAACCAATACTGTGGTTACAGCGGTCAGGGTGGGAAAGACAGCATCGCACTTTCCCGGGGGAGAGCTAGAACTTGTAGGTGAAACCTACTGAGTAATTTCTTCCAAAGAGATCATATTGAGACAGCTGAGATTCATCGCCCCAATAGTAATACTCTTCCTCGTTACCCATATTTACTGCTTCGAATTTTATTTCTATCGAGTCAGTCACTTTATATTTTGCTGTTAAATCAACTTGCATATAGGCATCAACGAATCTAGAGTTATTGACAGAAACATTATCAATGTCGTCGCCTTCATCAGACAGCCAATCCAGATAGTCACTTCTATAATTGGCAGCCAATCGAACATCCCAAGGACCTTTGTCATAGCCTATGCTGATATTGGCAGCTTCATCGGCAAGCTTTCTAAAAGGCGTCGTAAACGATGTGTCATCAGTAGGAGAAAAGGTGCTTTCACCGTCGGTTAATGTGATATTACCCGCGAAATAAATACCGTTTTCCCAGCCATATTGAAGGTTGAGCTCTAGACCATCGATCGTAGAATCATCCGCATTTTCCCAGGTCTCTACATCATCATTAAAGGTAACGCCCATAAAGGTCGCTGTCTTATAGATTTTGGGGTAAATGGCGTTCTTAATATCCTTTCTGAATAATCCGACGCTGACAAAAGTCATATCATCGCCATAGAATTCTAGCGACACATCGAAGTTGGTAGCCTCATAAGGCTCTAAATTAGGGTTACCTGCGCTACCACTGATATCCCCACCATCATTTTTATAATCTAGTTTCGGAGCAGTCTTTTTAAATCCTGGTCGCGATAAGCCCTTCCAGATAGCACCTCGTAACGTCCATTGGTCAGTCAGGAAATACTTAACATTAACACTAGGGGCAAAGAAAGAATGATCACTGCTAGCCAGCACAACGTTTCCATCTTGATCAAATGCACTTGAATCCGTTGATGTATCTTCGTACCTAAAGCCTGTAACCAGAACTCCTTTGTCCCAGGAATATGTATTTTGGATAAAGACTGCATTTACCTTCTCTTTGGTAACAAAGTCTCTGGAGACTGCGTCGCTAAAGTCAATATCCAGCGTATCAACCTGATCGCGCAAACCATAAATCAGATCCGGGTTAGCCTGAGGGCTAAAGGTTTGGCCCGGAATTTTCCAGTCCAGTGTTTGGGGATCAAAGTCGGCCATTGTTGTATCAGCTTCATACACAATGATGTAATCATCGACATCTTTTTCACGATCCTTACTTTTGAAGCCCATCTTAACAACACCAAAATCAAATTCTTTTTCTGCGTTGATAGAAAATGCCAACTCCGAATCCTTGGAAACATTCTCAGTGATCTCGAGCTCTTTGAATCCTAGCTGTGCAGGATCATAAATACTTAAGTCAGTTGGTGTAATAATAACTTGCTGCGGATTACTCCAATCAATATGTCCGACTGTATCTTTTTGATCCATTCTGAAGGTTACATCAGCATTGTCGCTATCATCTTCCTCTGCGAAAGAATAACTCAGCATCGGGTCTATACCCCAGTCACCCACATTGCCCTCGAACCCAAAGGTAACGGCAGATAATGTTCGGGTTTCATAACGGACGCGGGTTTCTGCATCATGGCGCATGCGATCAGTTTGCATGCCTGTTGCTGTGCCCGTGCCATCTATCAGCCCCAACTTGCCATATTCATCTTTCCAGCGAAGCTCTTCATCATCATACTGATTGTAGAAAGCACTCAAATACAGTCTTCCACTGTCAACCAGCATATCGACGTCATAACTCAAGCCAAATCGCTCACGGGTTAATTCATAATAACGCATCTCGTAGTCATCATTCATATAACCATCTTCCCAACCAAAGCCGGTTTCATTGTTGTAGGCAACAATATCCTTGCTGGAGTAGGTAAGACCCAATATATGGCCCGATGCCTCATTGAGCTTGTCGCCATAGGTAATAGCGAACTTTGGATTTAGTTTTTCATCAGCATATTGGCTAAAGTTATTATGAAGTTTTATTTTTAATAACTGACCGTCTAAATCAGTTGGCTTCTTGGTCCTAAAGTCGATGCGTCCACCAATGGAATCTGCATCCATCTCCGGCGTCAAGGTCTTGGCGACAGTAATAGAGTCTAGCAACTCAGTGGGCAACCCGTCTAACATGACACTTCTGCCATTTTCAGGTGCCACCATAGAGGCACCATTGACTGCAATACTGTTTAGATCAGAGGATAAACCCCTAATAGTGACATAGCGGCCCTCACCCTGGTCATTTTCAACAGAGATACCCGAGAGTCTTCTAATCGCTTCAGCAGCAGTCGTGTCAGCAAATCCTCCGAGTGCATCAGAGTCGACCACCGAGATAATGCTGTCCGACTCCCGCTGCTTGTCAACTGCAGACAATAGGCTTGCCTTTGAACCAACTACAGTTATCTCTTCGAGCCCTCCGGCATTTTGCGCCTGAGCACCCAAAACGGTTGATAATGCAGTTATTGATACTATTGCCTGATATAAATTTGTGCGTTTCATAATAAATCCCCAAAAAGTGTTAAGCGGTGAGGATAATGATGCTGTATTAAGTTTATTGGTCATTAAGATTAGGGTTTTGTGACAAAGCAGCCCCAATAGCCCCCAGGAGATAGTCATAAAAATTAAACATTTCTGTCATAAGCTCTCGACCAGAGCAGGCAACGATCGGAAATTATTATGAAACGTAAAAACATCCGAATAATTGAGAACCCTTACCAAAATATTAGTGAAAGCCAATACCAGGTTGAAAAACGTCGACTACAGGTTGAACTGTTAAAGATTCAGCAATGGTTGGTCCGCCAAAAGCTCTCTCTTGTCGTGGTTTTTGAGGGAAGGGACGCAGCTGGCAAAGGGTCAACCATTAAACGTTTTACAGAAAATCTTATGCCTGCGCATTTTTCAATCAATGCTCTGGGGGTTCCAACTGAGTCAGAATCCAAGTATTGGTTTAGACGATATGAGTCACTGTTCCCGGAACCGGGCAACATCGCATTTTTTGACCGATCCTGGTATTCAAGGGCATTGATAGAGCCCACAATGGGTTATTGCTCTGAAAAAAGATATAAACGTTTTATGAGAAAAGTGCTGAACTGGGAGCACAATCATATAGATAAAGGCCTGTTAATGGTTAAATTCTACCTCTCTGTAGATCAGGATACCCAGCTAATAAGGTTTGAGAGTCGATTAAACAACCCACTGACCTACTGGAAGTTTTCGGAAAATGATCTCAATGCCCGAAAAAAATGGGCACTGTTTACCAAGTATAAAAATCAAATGTTTGAGCATACCTCATCAACAAGATCGCCCTGGGTGGTAGTGAATGCCAACTCAAAGAAACAAGCCAGATTAACCAGTATGCTATACTTGGTGCGTTTTTTTGGTCGACGAAAGTTTGAGCCACTGACGGGGGAAGATGTACGAGTCAGCCATAGCATTTCTGTCGGCGGTGTAAAGTTTGGCGATCTTACGCTCCAACAACTAGCCGTGCTAAAAGAACTAAAAGATCAGGAGTAACAGACATTATTTATGGAATCCGCCATGTATAAAAATCAAAATATAACGAGTTTTCCGGACTCATTACGTCAAACCATCGATTTGCCCGTTATCGAATCTGCAGGCGGGCTGGTGTGTAATCATCAGAACCATATACTGCTGATGTTTAAACGTGGGCGATGGGATATGCCTAAGGGGCGTGTCGACGAAGATGGAAAAAAACTGTCTGCTATTCGGGAAGTCAATGAGGAAACTGGACTCGAATCCTCCAAGTTATCTATAGAGGGCAAGCTAGTCTCAACATGGCATACAACACGACATCAAAACATTAGATACATGAAGAAAACACATTGGTATTTAATGCGTTATGACGGATTTGATGCAGATACCACTCCCCAGATTGAAGAGGGCATTATTGAGTGCAGATGGATTCATTTAAGTGAGCTACCTAAATACAGAGATCTAATGAGAGCTCGCATTGAGTATGTTGTCGACTTTTGGCATGAAAATCTTGCCTATACCGCGCGGCCCTAAAGCTCTGCCCCATGCGAATAACCACTAATTGCCGTGACGGAATAATAAAAGTCGACTGACCATAAGGTCCCCGAGCAGCCTAGGCATCCTCGGGGACTCTAGGCATCATTGTGTGATCAATTGTTCTCTTCACTCGACAAACTCCACATTATGAAACCATGCGTCTGACAGAGTCGACATCGCCGTCTATGTAGTGATGCTTCAACGCACCAATAACATGCGCAAATATTATTAGGTAGAACAAGTACGGCAGTAAAACTTTGTGCAATAGCCCAAAGGGCCTAACAATATCCATACTAGGCTCAAACAACAGCGGTGTGTCCACAAAAAAGAAATGAGACCATTTCCCGGCACCGGTAGACATCATGTAGCCGCTGATCGGGAAAGCGAATAACACTACATATAGCGAGATATGAACAATATGCGCCAGCTTCGACTCCCAGGGATTAAGCGAACGCGAGAGCGCTGGCCTGGGGCTGACGCGATTCCAGATAAGGCGTACAAAAACCAGGATCAATAAGGTGAAGCCCAGGGCTTTGTGTATTACGTAAATGTATTGCAGCAAGACAATATCGTGAGATAACGCCGACATTAATACACCCATGGGCATGAGCAAAAGGAAGACAAACGCTGTCACCCAATGTAGATAGCGAGAATACTGTCCGTACCGCGCCTCTTCATTGGCGTTGGCAAAAGTTTTGTCTGGCTCGCTATTGGCTGTTGCGCTCAGCCACAACATATACAAGCCGCCCACAATCGCGAGGAGAGCCTGAAATGTAAGCAAAAAGGGCTTCGCGACATCCGGTGGCAACGCCGCTTCTTCAAAGTTCGCAAACACGTCATTAAAGCGCATCAGTAACAAACCGCCGCCTATACCCAGTAGCACCAGCGCGCAGCTGAAATAACCCATACGGCGCATCGCCCCACTGGGATGATTAAGCGCAACCGCAATACCCAAGGCAGAGAACAGCATTGCTAATCCAATCCAGCTATCCAGATGATAGGGTGCGCGATGATCATTGTCGGCAATACCGAAACCCTCGGGTACACCCTGCTCTTGTTGCATCACAACGGATTGAGCAGAGACAGCAGCCGCTGGTTCCGATAATTGGACATCGGCCGCAAGTACCAGACCACTACACATCAACGACTTATATTAAAGACATGTTTTACCAGGGCAAGGCTGCTAGGTCTTTTTAGCCCTGATCCTTTGCCGCCCAGAGCGCTTCCATCTCTTCGAGTGTCTTACCCTTGGTCTCAGGGACGAGCTTCCAGACAAAAATCATCGCGACCACACAGAAAGAGGCAAAGATAAAGTATGGCAGCGCACCGTTAAAACCCTCCTGATTAAAGGTACTTTGGTTTACTAGAGGGAAGCTATTGGCAACCAGGGCATTAAATAGCCACTGTGCCGCAACGGCGATCGACATAGCGACACTGCGCACATTATTTGGGAACATCTCCGACAACATCACCCACACCACTGGCCCCATGGACATGGCGAATGAGGCGATAAAGACCAATACAGCGATCAGGGAAACAATCCCCATCTGCTGGGTATAAATAGTCAGACCCAGCACCGTTAAACCTGCACACATACCTATACTTCCGGCAATAAACAGCGGCTTGCGGCCCCAGCTATCGACTTTGTAAATAGCGACAAAGGTAAAGATAAGGTTGACCGCACCCAACCAGAGCTGCTGCTTAAGGGAATCTTCTGGGCCATAGCCCAGAGCATTGCTAAAAATTTCTGCACCGTAATAAAGAATCGCATTAATGCCGGTGACCTGCTGGAATATCGACAACATAACGCCAAGAAATAGAGCAAAGCCAATACCTTTGCCAAATAGCATAGCCAGATTGGGGGCTGGGCTATTGGTCAGTGATGCCTCTATATCAGCAAACTCAGAGGCCGCCTCCTGGTCGCTCGAGGTTATCTGAGCCAGCACCGTTTTGGCCTCTTCAGTGCGGCCCTGTAAGATCAACCAACGGGGGCTGTGAGGCACAGTAAAAAGCAGCGCCAAGAAAGCCAGTGCTGGCAAGAGCTCAGACCAGAGCATAATGCGCCAGCCCCTATTAACATTGTGCTCATGAAGCTGCGCAAGCACTTCTGGGGTCATATTCTGCGTGTCGCCACCGCCAATAAAATATGTCGCTAAAAACACCACAAAGAAACCAATAACCACGGCCAACTGATAGTAAGAAACCATGCGACCACGGTATTTCGGTGGCGCCATTTCAGCAATATACATAGGCGCCGCCAATGAGGCCATGCCCACGGCAAGACCGCCAATAATACGATAGATCGCCAGCTCATTAAGGGTTGCTGCGAGACCAGAACCCCAGGCCGAGATAGCAAACAGAGCGGCCGCGAGGATCAGCGTATACTTTCTGCTTATCCGCTTAGTGAGATAACCACCCGCCAACGCACCCACTAGACAACCGTACAGCGCACTGCTGACTGCCCAACCCTGCTCGGCAGCTGAAAGATTAAAATATTTGGTGAAATAAAGCTGACTACCCCCTATCACACCGGTGTCATATCCGAACAATAAACCACCTAATGCAGCGACAATGGTGATTTGTAAAATACTGAGTTTATTAGTGCTGGAGCTTGTGCCGATAGTCATGATTCCCTCTAAGTTTTTTTATTATGCTCTCTTTTTTTGAATTTCTTATACTACTAATTTTTGTGGCGATTGTTATTATTGGTCTATCTGCTGTTTACTGGCACTTGGCTGTCACTTAGCTGTTCGAAAACCAATATGAGACGAGCCGAGCGTAACATCTTGAGCCTGTCGAGCGGCAGGACGAAAGCGTTGACAGTAGTTATCTGAACACAAAAATGAGCCTCCTTTAAGAGTTTTCACCTTAATGCCAGGCTGCTGCGGGTCATATCCCCCATCCCCGTAATTTCTTTTATGATCTGGCCCGTATGCTGTGTCAGTCCATTCCCATACATTTCCGGTCATATCGTATAAGCCATAGCCATTTTCGGTAAAGCACCCAACCGGCGAGCCGCCTACAAATCCATCCTCTTTAAGATTTGTATAAGGGAAATGCCCTTGCCAAGTGTTGGCTTTCGCCTCACCCTGATGAGGAGCCTCCTGACCCCATGAGTAGGTCGCACCCTCTAAACCTCCTCTGGATGCGTATTCCCACTCCGCCTCTGTGGGCAAGCGTCGACCCATCCATGTAGCATAGGCCTCTGCATCGGCATGGATAAGATGCACAACCGGAAAGGAGCCTTTTCCTTCGATAAAGCTCTCGGGGCCAAGAGGATGCTGCCAATTTGCACCGGGTACAAATTGCCACCAGCTAGTAGTCGCAGTTACTTTTTCTGGATCTGGCGATACAAACACCATGGAGCCAGGAACCCGAAGCTCTGGCGGAACATTAGGGAATTCTTTTTTGGACAGACCCCGCTCTGCCGCAGTGACATATCCCGTGGCCTCAACAAAGGCGCTAAACTGCCTGTTGGTGACCTCAGTAAGATCAATATTGAAGTCTGCAACGACCCTGATTCCAGCGGGTCTTTCATCGGCATAGTAGCGGTTATCACCAAACGTGAATTGCCTCCCGTTAATATCCACAGTATTACCAATGTCGGCCTCAGCTAAACATGTCAGAGGCTTCGTTCTATCTTCACAAGCAACCAGAGACACTGCGAGTAACAGGACGAGAGAAATATTATTACCTGAAGGCATCAGCCTCCCCTTTTTTAGGTATCGGCAAGTCAGTCAATCTATGACAGATTACCCCAAAGCCAGCATTGATATGTGTTGACTATTTTTATTGAATATTTAGAACTCGGCACCGCTGTTGTTTCGCGAAAACCAAACCAATTCCATACCGGCTCATTAATATCTATACTGTTGAGAATTCGATTCCATCCGTCTGCTACACGATTGACTGGAGCATCACCATCCACTGAGAGACATTTCTAGTGACCAATATCGAGAGCCTCCTTCGCATCTATGCTATTCTTTATCAACTTCAACGTATGGTATCCACGAAGATTGCTCGCAGTGCGTAGCAAGCTGATTCAAGAAGAGGCTATCGGCTTTCTCTCAAAATAATCAGTTGCTCATGAAGATCCGCAACAAGCGATTTATAGTCTTTATGTTCAGCCAGATTAACAGTCTCTTTGGGGTCATTTAGGTGATCAAACATCATTCGCGCTGTTACTTGGCCCTGTTGATCAAACCATTCTGTCATGGCATAGCGATCGGTCTTAATCACATCTGCTGCATGCCAACGTGGAAACACAGCTACTTTGCCTGGAGCATTAACATCTAACAACTGACTTACGAAGCTATCGCCCTGCAACTGCGGAAGTTTAGGCTTACCCAATAACTCGAGTACGGTGGGGAATATATCGACAAATTCGACCAAACCCTCGGCAGTACCGACTCCCGGTTTCAAGTTCGGGGTCGGTTCACTGCTTGTGGATAAAGTGCTTCCCAGCAGCAGCCCCATAGCAGATTTCTCTGTCAGTTTTGTCGGCAATTTAACGATTAGCGGTGTTCTCGTTGCCACATCAAAGGGCGAGTGTTTAACCCATAAACCATGTTCGCCGAGGCTAAAGCCATGGTCACCAGCGAGGATAACAATGGTGTTGTCATCGAGGTCAAGCTGTTTTAATTTGGCCAGTAATTTACCCACCTGAGCATCCGAGTAACTGACGCTGGCAAGATATCCATGAACCAGTTTCTTTGCCATAGCGTCGGGAACCGGGTGCGGTGCTTTGGGGATACCCTCAAATTTGCGCAACTCACCCCAACTATGGATGGCCTGGCGAGGCGCTCCCACCGGCATAAGTGGATTACTCGCAAGATCGATATCATCTTCCCGGTAGAGGTCCCAGTAGCGTAAAGGCACAGTAAACGGCAGGTGAGGCTTTAAAAAACCCACCGCCATAAAGAAAGGCTGGTTGCGCTCACTGGCGGACTCAAGGGAAGCCATAGCCTGATCGGCAATCATGCCATCAAAGTAATGATTATCCGGCACATCTGCGGCTTCATAGGCGGGGCCAGTCCGATCCTTTAGAAAGCTGGCAATGTTTTCCGCGCTCTGATAATTACGGTGTCCTATGCGCTTAATTTTCTTCGGATTCCAGGGTGGCGTACTCCAGCCTGCTTTAGAATCCGCAGAAAAGTGCAATATCTTGCCGATACTTTCGCTGTAATAACCCTGTTTTTTGAGGTAGCCAAACAGCGTTTCAGCACCTCTGGCGTCCTCATCAATACGCGCTTGATAACCGACAAAGCGTTTTTCCGTTGGCCTGATACCTGACATCATGCTGGCTCTCGATGCGCCGCAGACCGGCACATTGACGTAGGCATTAGCGAACAGTACAGCCTCACTGGCCAAACTATCTATGTTCGGGGATTTAACGGCTGTGCTGCCGTAAGCACCCAGTTCTGGGCGCAGGTCATCGATCATAATAAACAGGATGTTGGCAGGCTTCACGTCACTGGCAATAGCGTTAAATGCAATTGACAGGCTGCACATAAAGATTAGCAATAGATTTTTCATAAAGCGGCCTTCCACTTTCGACTTTAATGGTTTGCTAGTGTGCTGCGGGTTTGGCTTTAGAGAGCCCTGCCCTAACCTTATCGGGTTTCATAAAGTCACGCAGATCGCGCTCGCTACCATTACGTAACCATTGGTCTGGGAACTCGGCCGCTTTTGACCGCTCCCCCTCACGGAACACTGCACCATGACTAAATTTCTCGGTGTATGGGACACTTAAGCCATCGCGAGAATCCCCAAGACGGGCAAACAACTTACCACGCAGATCGGCGACTACCGCCAAATACTCAGGGTCGTGGATCAGGTTGTGCATTTCTTTAGGGTCAGTGCGCATATCATAGAGCTCCTCTGTATCCCAAAGACCATGATAGGTAATAAATTTATAGTCGTCTGTGCGCAGCGCAAACGTAGTTGGTGTACTCGGATAATTAAATTCCCAGTAGTATTCATAGAGCAGATCGTCGCGCCATTCGCTTTCTGATTCGCCCCGTGCCAGAGAATACAGACTCTCTCCTTCAAATTGCTCCGGAGATTCAAGCCCAGCAATATCCAGTATGGTTGGCGCAATATCGATATTGGCGGCAATCTCTTTAACCACATGATTAGCCTTCAAGCCATCACCCCAGGCTAAAAGCGGTACCCGCATGGACTCCTCATAGGCATTACGCTTATCAATCAGACCGTGCTCACCAAACATAAAGCCATTGTCACCCATCAGCATCACAATGGTGTCGTCGGCATGGCCATTATCTTCGAGCCACTTAAAAAGACGACCAAGACTCTCGTCTACCGCAGACAACGCTCGGTGGTAGCGCATTTTATAGGCCTGAACATCCAGTGAACTGTGATAGGGAAAATCAACGCCATGCCAGCTATTGCGCTGATTCTTCACCCACATCGGCTTTCCCGCATAATTTTCGGGGGTATCAGCTTGGCTGGCAGGCACCGGAATGGTTCGGTCGGCATACTGCTCGGCGTGGCGTTGCGCCGGTGCAAAATTTGAATGGACTGCCTTGTGAGAGAGGTACATAAAAAACGGCTCTTCGCTATCGCGACTGTCTAACCAATCGAGTGCGTAATCGGTTAACTCATCAGTGATATAACCTTTTTGTTTCACCGCATCACCATTGATATTGAGCATGCTCTGCTCGCCATTGGGTTTGATTGGATAGTAATGGCCCTGGCCAGCAAAGCTAACCCAATGATCAAATCCTGGCTGTGGATCATCGAGCTTGCGTCCGGCTGGCGCCAATTCACCCATGTGCCACTTGCCGACAAAGGCGGTGTCGTATCCGGCCTTCTGCAAGTACTCGGGGAAAAAAATCGTGCCATCGCGAGGTGGCTTGTTATTGTCGACAACGCCATGGTTATGCATATATTGGCCGGTGAGGATCGAAGCCCGACTCGGAGAGCAAAGTGCCGTGGTGACAAAGGCATTCTTAAAGTGGACGCCTTCGGCAGCCATGCGATCCATATTCGGCGTCTCTATAATTGGATTCATAAAGCCGAGTTCATCGTAGCGCTGATCATCAGTGAGCACATAGATCACGTTCTTTGGCTTGCTGACCCTTGACTGGCCTCCAAAGGATCGATACAACCAATCCATTGAGAAATCAGATTGGTACCTTTTTTGTTCTGCGCGTTGATTGCTTTCCTCTACATCGGTACAACCAACTAGTATCGAAATTAGCATAACTACACTGGCTCTACCTAACAGCCCATTTGTCCAATTGCGTTTCAAATCATTCATATATATCCCTTAAAACTTATTTTCGATTTTTTGTTGTTATGCTTAGTCTTTAATGCGCAGCTGAATGGTTTTTAAGTCGGCTTCACGAGATGAGGAGCCAACCATCAAGGTGAAAGCTCCGGGCTCGACTACCCATTCCATGGCGCGGTTGTAATAGGCGAACATATCAGGCCGCAAAGTAAAGCTAACACGATTTGACTCACCGGCTTGCAGATAGATCTTTTCAAACCCCTTTAGCTCTTTTACCGGGCGGGTTATTTCACTGTAATTGTCACGCACATAAAGCTGCACAGTTTCATAACCAGCGCGATCGCCGCTATTGGTAACTGTCACAGAGAGGTTGGTGCTCTCGGTTTTTTTAATGCTTCTGGTGTCCAAAACTGGCTGAGAGAACGCAAACTCGGTATAGCTCAGACCATAACCAAACTCAAACAGATTGCGGGTCGGCGCATCGGCGTATTTGTGTTTGTAAGCCGAGGGTTTGTGGTTATAGATCGCCTGAGTGTGACCGATGCTATAGGGCACAGTGATTGGTAATTTGCCGCTGGGGTTCGTCACCCCATAGATAATTTCTGCGAGCGCCTGTCCACCCATTGCACCGGGCTCCCAAGCTTCAATAACAGCAGCACTGTTATCCACAACCCAGGGTTCAGCGATCGGTCGGCCATTAACCAAGACTACAATCACCGGCGTTCCGGTTGCATGAATAGCCTGCACCAACTCAAGCTGTCGGCCGATAAGGTTGATCGACGATCGAGCAACATTTTCACCGGAGGTCTTGCCTTTTTTGTCATAGCGAAGGGGATTTTCACCCACTACCACTACCGCGACCTGAGACTGACTCGCGCGCTTCGCTGCACCGAGAATATCCTCTGTAGATAGGTCTTTAACCTGTTTACCCACATCATAAAAATCAATGTTTGTTGGACCAGCAGCAACCGCCCTGAGCCCTTCGAGTACGGTTGTGACATTGTCCTCGGGCTGTTGCAGCACCCAGTCCCCAAGAATCGTATGGTTGTCAGCATTGGGGCCGGTAACAAAGACTTTAGTGTTTTTTTGCAACGGTAGAATACTGTCATTGTTGGTTAGCAGTACGATTGCCTGACGCGCCATGTCCAGTGCCGTTTGCCGGTGGGATGCGGTAAACACCAACTGCTCAATCTGGCTTTCATCGACGTAGGGATTTTCAAATAATCCGAGACGGAATTTGGCCAGCAGCATTGGAGCTACTGATTCATCTATACGCGCCTCGGAGAGACGGCCTTCATTGACCAGCTCCACTAGCGGCTCAAGAAAATCTGGCCCGTGCATATGCATATCCATTCCCGCATGTACGGTTTGATATACCGCCTCCTTTTGACTGGTGGCAACTCGGTGAAAGGTGTGCAAGCGTTCGATGTCCATCCAATCACTGACCACAAAGCCTTTAAAGCCCCACTCTTCACGCAACACATCATTTAACAGATAACGACTGCCGTGCGCAGGTTCGCCATTGATCTCATTGTGGGCAGCCATAAAGGTAAACACGCCGGCATCGACAGCACGCTTAAAAGGTGGAAAGAAATCCTGACGCAGAGTGCGCTCAGAGACATCCATGGGTGACAGATTAATACCATTGATCGGATCACCACCAGCAACCCAGTGTTTGGCGTTGGCAATAACCTTCTGTGGCCCATCGAAGTCCCCCTGCTGTAGCCCCTCGATTGTCGCCACACCCATTTCAGCGACGAGGAAGGGATCTTCGCCAAAGGTTTCACCCACTCGCCCCCAACGCGGGTCGCGGGCTATATCAACATTGGGTGTAAAACTCCAGTGAGAGCCGGTGGCACGCATCTCGCGAGCGGTTTCAACACTTGCCTGTTTGACTAGGCCAAGGTTCCACGAACTAGCCATACCTAGGGGGGCGGGATAGACCGTGGAACCACTGACCATAGCGTTACCGTGTATCGCATCTATGCCAATCAGCAAAGGGATACCAAGACGGCTCTGTGCAGCGTGGCGCTGTAATAAGTTAGCTTCAGTGGCAGTCAACACATGAAGAAATGAACCCACTTTGCCGGTCTCGATAAACGCTGGAATCTGTGATGAGTGCAGATCGGGGTAGAAGCCATGGGCATCGCTTTTGGCGAGCTCATCAATGGACATGTGCTGCTCTGATTCAGCGGTGTGATCAATGCCCACGTACTGACACATCTGCCCTACCTTTTCTTCTAAGCTCATCCGAGGCAAGAGATCAGCGACCCGCTGCTCAGGGGTTAAACTGGCATCTAGATAGGCGGGCAAGAGTTCGCTGCTGGTCGACGTTAATGGCGCAGTAAAAATCAGCAAACCGGTAAAGCTAAGCAATAATTTTTTCATGATCAGTGTAAAGGGCCTTATTGTTTAATGGGTATAATCAAAATAGTTTGTTACCGGAGAATTTTTTCATGTCAGATTAATCTGCGCATTCACATTATCTGATTTCAATGGCACTGCAAAGGTAGCGTTGTTAGCTGCGCTCAACTGTAAATGGTAGAGGCCCTTATAGCCGGTAAAATTAATCTCTCCTCGACTATCTGTGAGTAATTCAACCTCGGTAGACCAGCGCTTGTTGACTAGGTCATGCCATACCTGGCCATTGGGCTTTAATCGCAAATCGCGATCAACCAGCGCGGCATCGGGCTTTGGCACACGGTTTTTAGCGTACTCAAAAGGTGTCCAGGTAAGCAGTCCGGTCATCTGCGGGTGACTGAAGACAGCCGTCATAAAGTCTTCGGTATAACGTGCCTGAAACTCTAAATTAGGCGTTTCAAAATCAAACTCGGTGACCTGTAGCTCAGTATTTAGCGTAGCGAAATCGTTCATAATAAAGAGCAATTCTTGCGGCGCTGTAGGTGCAAACCCCTTGGGGATATGTGCTTGAAAACCAATCCCTTGAATAGCTGCGCCCTGCTTCAACAGGCCCGCTATATAATTGAAATAAAACCTCCTGTGGCGCACTGAATTCTTGGTTAGTATTCCGTAGTCGTTGATATAGCGCTTAACCTCGGGCCGAATCTGCTGCACCTGCTGAAACCAATCAACAGCCACTTCAGGACCAAGAATATCCATATAATCGTGACTACTAAAGGGCTCATTGAGCACATCCCATTCAGTCAGCGGATCGCCATATTGGCTGACCATTTTATGAATATGGTCATTGAGTAACTTGCGCAACTGCACTTCACTACCTGAGTATTTTGCATGTTCTGCAGCAGCTCGCTTGAAACCGGGCCACATTAAGCAATGCCCGCGAACCGGGATACTACGCTCTGCACACCAACTCATAAAAGGTTTGATGTACTGACTATTGTTGTCATGATGCTTCCACTTAAAGGCATTCTCAGGAGTCAATTTGTGGAACAGCAAATCGCAGTATTCTAAATGACGTTGCCTTATTTCCTGCGGATAGGGGCTGCCATAAAGGCGCCTTAAGCGCGGCGCAGCACCGAAACCAAAATCATGGCGATAGAGTTTCGCTGTAACCGGTAGGTTTGTTAGAGGCATACCTGCGGCGTCTGTTACCTTGACATTGAAGCGGCCTTTGCGAAGAACTTCGATGCGCTGCTTAGCCTCATTTCGCCAGCTGGCACTGTCTTCCATACCCGCGTAAGACGTCGCTGCAGTAGAGTCATTTTTAGCCTGCTTGGCGAACCCGAAAGACGGAGCTGCAGCTACCAAGGCTGATATAAAACGTCGCCTGTTCACAATCCAATTCCACCCGTATTCAGTTAAAGTAAAAGCAGTTCTAAGCTGACCATAGTTGCATGTATGAGACCTATTACCCTCCCAGCGAGGACCGCTAGAAGGGCTATAGTCGGAGCTTTAGAACTTGTAACGCAGACCTAACGCATAGCGACGTCCAAATTCACGATAAGAAATAATCCGTGACTCATCTCCAGCAAAAGTAACTGGCTTTTCATTGGTCAGGTTAATCGCCTCTGCGGTCAACGTAAGGCCAGTGTCACCCACCTGATAACTCATGCTGGCATCAACCTGTGAGTAGGCTTTGTGATAGATAGGCAGACCACCAAGGCTCGAAGTAAACAGTAAAAAGTCATCTCGATCGGTATAGGATATACGACCTGAAAAGTCTTCTTTCTCATAGAACAGCACTAGGTTCATGCTCGATTCCGAGAGGCCTTCCAATGGCAGTTCGTTGCCAAATGGGTCATCTCTACCTGTAGAACTGTCAATCATGGTGTAGTTGAAAATCGTACCTACGCCATCAAAGGGAGCCGGCAGCTGAGTGAAATTCTGCTGATAGGAGAACTCAAGACCCTGAATAGTAGCGCCTTCACCATTGGAGGGTGCCGTAACCAAATACTGCACCGCATCACCGTTGTCGTCTAATTCAAACCCGGGAACAACTTCGCTGAACTGAGTAGATGAAACATAGGAACTGACGTCTTTGTAGAATGCAGCGGTTGAGAGTAATCCACCTTTATTGAAATACCATTCCAGAGACAGATCGAACTGATCTGCAAGAAAAGGATCAAGATCGGGATTACCACGAGTTGCGGTCTGTGCACCCTGATTGACGTTATAGCCTAAGGTCAACTGCTGGAAGCTAGGACGAGACATTACTTTGGCATAACCGCCACGCAGCAAGAGATCATCATCAAGCACATAGACGACGTTTAAACTCGGCAACACTTCAGAATAGCTACGTTGGTCGTTGAGTGGAACCAAAGCAGCGCCATCATAGGTATTACTATTACCGTCCTGATCGGTGCTGACATAGCGCAGACCAAAATTACCGCGCAGCTTGTCAGTGGCGAAGGTCGCCATGGCATAGGCTGCAGTAATTTCTTCACTGACATCCCAGTTGCTAATACCGTCCTGCTTGGCTCGAATCACCGGGGTACCCAGCTCGCCGTCGGCATCGTAGGAATAGTCTTCCAGAATCATGCTTGCAGAGGGTAGGAACCACGATGAAGGCATGCCGCCCGTAACAGAAAAGTCGTCTACTGGGAATGTACTGTCGCCAATATAATCCGCCAGAGTACAGCTGTGAGCATCATCGCCACAGGTATTGGATCCTCTATTGTTAACGGAATCCACAGCCTTGTACTGACGCTTAGTACGATCGCGGTATTTAGCACCGAACTTTACGCTGGTGATCCAGCTATCATTAATCGTGCGCTCGAAATCCAGCTGGGCGTACTCTTCTTCGTCAGTATTTTGTAGCACTGCGCGAGACAGATTCTGCCAAACCAGATCGGAGGGGCCAGATACCGCCTCTCCACCAGCCAAGGTAGCAGCCAAAGTGGAAAATTCAACACCGCGAGTATCATAGGAGACACTGCTCCCCTTTGGGCCAAAAGTGGCAAATAGAGCTGGGTCCTGTTTGCCCTCACCCTCGGAAGCGCCCACTCGTGCCGAGACCAACCAATCTTCAGACGTCCAATCTACAGAGAGATTAACCGCATCGGTGGTGTAGTTATATTCACGATCAAAGGCAGCGACAAAATAGCGCTGATGAAAGGATTTGTTACTCGTACTGTTGGTCACCGCGACAAAATTATCGCCGTCGAGAACGGCACTCTCAATCAAGGTATTGCCAACACCACCTGGGGCGTCAGTAAATCTATAGGCACTGTTGCTGGCATGCTCAAAACGGGTTAAGTCAGTCGTCAAATAATCCAACTTAATGTCGAGGTTGTCCGTGGGTCTATACTGAAAGACAACGTTGAGGCCCGAGCGCTCACGCTCTTCAAGCCGAATATTCTGGCGTAAGTCCTTGGGCATATAACCGTAGGCAATGCCATCAACCGGTGCAGTCAACTGCGCTGGAGAACCGGCATCGCTTATCTTACCTGTGCTGGCATCAAAGCCAACGTAGCGGTAACCAAAGGACTCCAGACTGTCGCGACGAAAAGGTTCCTCGGAATTATTGTAACTGACCAAGACACCTAATTCGCGACCCTGAGAGTCAGTGCTAGAATCGGTATAGAGTAATGAATAGTTTTCACCCTCGTCATCGCGCAGATTGTTAAATGACTGCTTGATATTGACTACCGCAGTGCGGTTTTTAAAGTCCAGTGGAGAGCGAGTTTTGAGGTTAACCGTTCCGCCCAGAGAGCCTTCATCCTGACTGGCCGACGGAGTCTTAAATACCTCGAGGCTCTCAACTAGCTCTGGCGAGATAGTGTTGTAGTTAAAGCTTCGTGAACCACCGGATACAGAAGTGGTAGAAATGGTTTGGCCATTTACTGTGGCTCGGTTCAATGCCGGTGGCGTGCCGCGAACACTGACTTCACTGCCCTCGCCTACACCGTCGTTGTCGCCTGCACTGACGTTTGTACCGCGACTAATTTGCACTCCAGTAACACGCTGTAGTGACTCGGCGACATTGTGATCGGGGAACTTACCCAGATCCTCTGATGTTACGACCTCAACAAACTCACTTGAGTTACGTTTGCGGTCAATTGATTTTTCAAGACTGGCGCGGACACCAGTCACTACGACCTCCTCTATCTCAGAGTCCTGAGCGAAGGACTGATGAGAAAAACCAGACGCAGCTATTACCGCACATAGCAGCCTTAATTTAAATGAGCCATTGGCTAAATTCAACATTGCAAAATCCCCGATAATTACTAAAATTTATATTTTTATAATTGCTACGATTTCGCTGACTATAATGGCTCTTCGAGTTATCTAAAATAATCAGGAATTGCTGAAATTTAAAGTCAGATAATGGAATTTTTTACTGTAGGGGTTTTCCTACAAAGGCGATAAATAAATCGAGATTCTTATAAAAGTAAACCTGATTTATTGGCATAGAGGATTAGCTCTGCATTGGTTGAAAACCCCATTTTTTGCATTAGCCTTGACCTATGAGTAGCGACAGTTTTAGCACTCACCTGCAATTTTTCAGCAATATCTTTTGCTCTTTTACCTGAAGCCAGTTCAAGAAATATTTGATACTCCCGGTCTGAAAGAGACTCATATAGAGACAAGTCATCTGCATTAGAAAAGCTACGACTCATAGTATTAGCCAAAAGTCCGCCCACAATTTCATTGATATAGCGCCCACCTGCAGCAGCAGTTTTCACCGCCTTTATAATCTCTGTCTCTTCAGCATCTTTCGAGATATAGCCTGCTGCGCCAGCCTGAATCAACCTAACAGCGTATTGAGACTCAGGGTAACTGCTCAGAATCAGCACTGGCAGATGGGGCTTTTCTGACTTAATTTGTTTTAGAACATCGACACCGCTGCGGCCAGGCAGACGGATATCCAGTACGACTAGGTCCCAGTCTTGCTTTCGAACCTGCTGCATAGCCTCGATGGCGTCATTGGCCTCAGCCAAGACTACCAAGTCAAGATTTTCAATGAGCATCTGTTTTAGCCCATTTCTAACTACAGCATGATCTTCAACAAGAAGAATGGATGACATTATTTCTCCTAGAAAGGGTGATTAAAGATGTTACTTTCCAGTAAAGTAACAGATACTTACCAAAATTAGAAACCAGAAATATTTGGTTTTATAAAATATTTACTAAAGCCTTTAACTGAATTTAACAAAGCTGTTATTTTTTATTGCTTTTTTTAACCTTGAATCTTAAGGCCCGACTGTAATGATGATTCTTAATTCCGACTGTAATTTCGAGAAGAAACCTAATTTAAAAAAATCCATCCATAGAATTAATCGGTCCCTAATGTCGGCTTCTCTCAACCTTATTTCTGCATGCGTTACTCTGTTTATAACTGTAACCATAGCCAACGCCGACGTCCAGATAAATCAAGTTGGCAGTCCTGAAAAACGAGTACTGCAATCATCACTCACCGAGCCAGAGCTTAACTGGCTTCGCAAACACAAAACGATCAGGCACGGCATTGCAAGCAACCAGATGCCCTTCGAATATGTAGATGATAATGGCCATTATCGCGGGTTGACCTCAGACTATATCGCCATTGTCAGCGAACAGTTGGGCATTAACTTTGAGCTATTCGTGTTCTCCGACCTAAACGGACTGTCAAAGGGAATCCAAAAAAACCAAGTTGATCTAGCCAGTTATCTGCCACCGCCACGAGGAAAGCTAAGCTATAGCGAGTCAGTTATTGAAATGCCCATCGCCCTCTTTGGGCGACAAGACTCTGCGCTAATTGTTGGCATTGAGTCAATTCGGGATGAGCGCGTAGTTATTGAAAAGCCCTCCAAAGCGGAGCAAATACTCTCTGAATTTTATCCGCAGATTGCGGTTAGCTATGTTGATACGCCAGCCGAAGGTATTCAAGCGGTGCTCGCTGGCAAAGCCGACATATTTATTCACAATGTTTTTTCCGTCGAATATTACACCCGCAAACTGGGGTTGCCGCCGTTAAAAGTAGTGTCCAACACCCCTTATACCTTTGATATTGCATTTGCGGTAACTGAGGAACTCAGACCATTTATCCCGATTGTGCAAAAAGTCCTCTCAGGTCTGAGCAAACGAGAAAGACAGTTAATTTTCGATAAATGGGTCAATATTGAGATAACAAGGAAACTCGACCTGAAAAAGACAGGGCTCTGGGCCAGTGCTGTCCTAATGTTTGTCTTACTGGTATTTCTGGCCATTCTGCGGTGGAATAAAATTCTTAAGGAGAAAGTTGCCTATAGAACCCGAGAGCTCGAGCTATCGAGCAAAAACTTACGCAGCTTGGCGCGCCATATGGATAAGGTGCGAGAGGAGGAAAAGGCGAAGTTAGCCCGTGAGATTCATGATGAGCTAGGCCATACCCTAATTTCTCTGACCATGGCGGTGAGGCGACTGAAAAGCACCGCAATGAAAAGCTTCAAGCAGCCTGAATTGAACAACTCTTCAAGCCAAAGCGCTGAGTTCGACAATCAACTTGATGACATCAGAGCCTTGCTACTTAAGGCGTCAAATACCTCTAGGTCCATTATGTCAGATCTGCGGCCCAGTGTTTTAGAGGATCTTGGACTAATTGCAGCCATAGAGTGGCTAGCTCATGAATTTGAAATTCACCATCAAAAACTATGCATTGTCGGCGGCACCCAACTGCCAGACACTATTCCATCCACCGTTGCTATAGCTGTATTTCGAATCGTTCAAGAGTCGCTGACCAATATCGCAAAACACGCTAAGGCCAACAAAGTTCAAATAAAGATCAGCAGTGACAATGGTCTTCTCAAAGTAAAGATAATTGATGATGGTATTGGCCTACAGGCCGGCTGGGACCAAAAAGAAGGTTCATTCGGTTTTCAGGGAATGCGAGAAAGAGCAATGAGTTTCAATGGCGAGATCAGCGTCGTCAATGGCAAAAACTCCGGGGTAGCTTTAATGCTTCAAATCCCCTTTAAAAAACACGACGTTGAATCTAAATACTAAGTTAGTAAAGGCAAAAACCGCTTGAGTACTTGACTATTTAAAGGGGAAATAAATGATTCTCCAAGGGACCTCTAAATGTTCATAAGATCAACCATAGTCAGTCTTTGCCTAGTGCTGACGCTACTCACTACCAGTGTAATGGCACAGCCGCGACCGAATATTCTATTGATCATGGCTGAGGATATGAGCGCTAGAGTAGGCGCATTTGGCGATAATGTCGCTGTCACGCCCAATCTCGACCGTCTCGCCAGCACCGGCATTCGATATCCTAATACGTTTACCACGGCCGGCGTCTGCGCGCCGAGCCGTGCTGCACATATACTCGCGGTTCACCAGATTTCGGTGGGCGCACAGCACATGCGCACCCAATCGTTTAAAGACTCTGCCTACAGATCAGTACCGCCAGCGCATATCAAAGCCTATCCAGAATTATTACGTCACGAAGGCTATTACACCTTTACCAGCTCTAAGCTCGACTATCAGTTTAGTAACGTATCTGCCGGGTCAGGACCTTTTAGCATCTGGGACTACGAAGGTTCCCAGCCTACTTGGCAGGGTCGTGCAGAAAGTCAGCCATTTTTTGGTTTCGTGACCCTGACACAAACCCATGAGCAGCAGATTTTCCCTAATATAGTGACGTTAAATAATGCCTCAGAAACTCACTCCCAGGTAGTTAATCCCGATCAGGTTTTAGTACCGCCCTACTATCCCAATCATCCGGATATCCGAGCCGACATTGCTCAGCACTACAACAATATTTTTGTCATGGATCAGATGGTTGGCAAATTACTGCGTCAGCTTGAAGACGATGGCTTGGCCGAGACCACCATTGTTATCTGGACCACCGACCATGGCGATGGTCTGCCCCGAGCCAAACGTGAAATTTATGACAGTGGTATCAAGGTGCCGTTAATTGTGCACTGGCCTAAAAGCCTTAAGCCTGCCGGCGTGAATCCCGGCAGTATCAATAAAAAGCTGGTCAGTTTTGTCGATATAGGACCAAGTGTTTTGACCCTAGCGGGGATCCCGGTGCCAAGCTACATGCATGGCAGCCCACAGCTAGTGCCCGGTGCCAGTTCCAAAAGAGACTATATCTATGCCGCCAAAGACCGTCTCGACGGCTTTAACTTTCGCGAGCGCGCGGTACGCGATGGCCAGTTTAAATACATTAACAACCTGCTCCCTGGTGTGTCTGGCGCCCAGCATATTACTTATCGCGATCAATTGGCCACTATGCAAACCCTCTGGCAACAGTTCGCTGCAGACAAGCTAAATGCAGCACAACGCTTTTGGTTCGAGTCACGCCCAGCAGAAGAGCTTTACGATATAGGCTCCGACCCCCATGAAATTAATAATCTAGCCGATTCTGCCGAACAGGTCGCTACTCTGGCACGAATGAGGACAGCATTATTAGACTGGCGGGGCGTGATTGGAGACTTTAGCAAGACTGATGAATTAGAGATGGCCAAGAATTTTTGGCCCAATGGAGAGCAGCCAGTCACTGAAACACCTCAGGTCTTAATTAATAAACGGGGAACGGTGAGCCTGGTGCCGTCGGCAGTGCATGATTCAGTTGGATATCGCGTCAATGGCGGCGCCTGGAACCTCTACAGCAAGCCTCTGTCACTACCCAAAAATACTATTTTGGAGGCTAAGTCGGTTCGCTATGGATGGGCAGAGAGCCCCGTGATCCGCGTTTCTATAAACGCTAGTGACTGAAGATGACTTCTTAACAGAGAAGCCCTATCTTTTCTTTTAGCTAATCAAAGCTCAGTAGTGTTCTCAGACGTTTACCTGCAATTATGTCTGCAAACGCTTCATTAATATCTTCAGTAGGTCGTCCAGCTAATAAAAACCCCAACCCATTTGGGTTGAGGTCTATTTTTGGTGGAGGCGGCGGGAACTGTACTTAGACTATAAGCTATTGATTAATATAACTTTAATGGGTTTAGAAAACTGCTTTTGTTACATCCTGTGTTACTTTAATCTACATCCTGTCAAACTCTTTTCAAGTTATAAAGCGCATTAGAGAGCATTAAGTATTAGAACGTAAACTGCCCTCAAACAAACCATCAACCAACGATTTGCGATAGTTCTCAAGGGTACTATATGGCCGGCTGGCTACGCCACTTTCAACTGCAGCCTCTGCAACTGCAGGTGCGATGTAATCAATTAGCCTTGGGTCAAAGGGCTTGGGTAAAATATACTCTTTGCCAAAGCCAATAAGACTTTCATCTGTGTAGTAACTCTTTACTTTATCATGCACCTCCGCTTGAGCTAATTTTGCCAAAGCTCGAACACAAGCAATTTTCATGGCAGCATTAATTTCCGTTGCTCCGACATCCAGCGCTCCTCGGAATAAGAACGGAAAGCAAAGCACATTATTGACCTGATTAGCATAGTCGGAGCGGCCGGTAGCCATAATTGCGTCTGGACGATATTCTCGGACTAAATCGGGTGATACTTCGGGATCTGGATTAGATAACGCCAGTATAATCGGGCGAGCCGCCATACTTTTAAGCATCTCAACATCAAGTAAATCGGGCTGAGACAAACCGAGAAATAGGTCTGATCCATGCATTGCATCCGCCAAACTTCGACTCTGCGTATCCCGTGCATATCGCTGTTTTTTGCTATCTAATCCTACCCTCTGCTGGTGAATAACACCTCGACTATCCAGCATTAGAATATTATCTATCTTTAATCCAAGATCGACCAATAGATCTGTACAGGCCATTGCGGCAGCCCCCGCGCCAGAGACCACTAATCTGACGTCACCGATCGGTTTATCGACGATTTGTAATGCGTTTATCACTGCAGCTGCTGCGACAATCGCCGTTCCATGCTGATCATCATGGAATACTGGGATTTTCATCCGCTTCCTTAAATTCTCTTCTATTGCAAAGCACTCAGGCGCTTTGATGTCCTCCAAATTTATGCCACCGAAAGTCGGTTCTAACGCTGCGACAATATCGCAAAACTTATTGACGTCAGTCTCTTCGATTTCTAGGTCAAACGCATTTATCCCTGCAAAAGACTTAAACAAAATCGCCTTACCTTCCATCACTGGCTTAGAGGCAAGCGGTCCAATATCTCCTAAGCCAAGTACGGCAGTGCCGTTTGAGATAACGCCAATCAAATTACCACGCGACGTATAGTCAAACACTGTTTCAGGCGATTGATGAATTGCATGACATGGCTCAGCTACGCCTGGCGAGTAGGCTAGTGCAAGGTCTGCTTGATTTAATAAGGAAGTGCTGGCTTCAATGTTGATCTTGCCAGGAAATGGGTAACGATGATAATCGAGAGCTTGTTGCTTATTCATTTGGGGAGGAGCCTTGCTTACAATGTGTTTGGTGTATGGTCGTGACTAAAATAACGCCTGGAAAACCCCAAAAGTATGATTTATCTGGTTTTCTTATGACCAAAAAATTCATTGACGGTATCTTCTGCAATGCGCTGCAAAAACATTTTGTCTTGATCTGAAATAACATCAAAATAGTCGTAATCTAAACCAACGGGAGAGGTATTAAAGATAGATGCGAAAACCACACATGACGCTAAATAGGTGCCAAGTAAGCTGGGGTGAGTACCATCAAAAGCTTTGTGCAACTTCAGCCCGGGCTGCTGCTCGTATGCTCTTGCAAAAGCAAGGCCCACCGGAATTACCAGTACGCTGTTATCATTACCAGCCTTGAGGTAAGTGTCCTTAATATGATTAATCATCTTAGGGTCATATGCTTTATGAGGTTTTACATAAGCATGGGTCATATACAAGGCGGCTTCACCGCCTTTCGCTCTAATCTTTTTTACCTTCTCTTTAACTTGACTATAAAAGGCTCGTCGAGAAGTCTCTGATAAAGATTCTGAGCTGCCACCCTGAAGAATAACGAGTTCAAAATTATTCTCAACGCCGATATTTTTTGAGTCCAAAAGATGATCAAGATTATGATGTGATAATTTTGAACCGCCAATGGTTGCAGATTTATAGACGGCTAATTTCGATCTTTCAGGGAATTTTTCTGCGACCATTCTACGAACATGATTGTGGAGACTGTCGTTGTAATAAAAATAGCTATTACCGACGAATAAAATTCTATTTGGGCTTGTATTGCCTAGCTGCTCCACTTGGCCGTTAGCCAATGCAGAACCACTATGAGCTATAGATACAATTACTAGCATTATCCTAACAAGATTTTTTTTCATCAATACTGCCATAATAAAAGTTTTAATATTTTATTTTCAGACTGCCATTTACATCGTCAAAAAAAGATTGGTGCCCACACTGTGGCAATCATACTGATTAATAACACACTTATAAGATTCAACAAGAAGCCCGCACGAATCATCTGAGGAATCGTTATAAAATTTGAGGAAAATACAATGGCGTTAGGCGGCGTAGCAACAGGGAGCATAAAGGCACAGCTTGCAGCTAAAGTGATAGGCACACAAAGCACTAATGGGTCGATACCAGCCTGAACTGCCATTGCTCCTATGACCGGTAAAAACGTTGCTGTCGTTGCCACATTACTCGTAAGTTCTGTTAAAAAGATAACTAACATAGTCGCTACTACAACTAATACTAAAACACCGTAATCTGATAGAGGGGACAGGCTATGCCCCAACCAGCTGGCAAGTCCGGTACTCGATATAGCCGATGCCAGGCTCAGCCCCCCTCCAAAAAGAATCAAAACACCCCACGGAAGACGATCTACATTCGACCAAATCATTAGTCGCGATTGGCCTTCGTCACCACTGGGTAGTACAAAAAGTATTAGCGCCCCAGTCATGGCAATAGCGGTATCGGATAATCCTTCAATATCGAATAATGATGAGACGGGCTCTCGTAATATCCAACCAACAATAACTAACAGAAATGTAACAGCAACTCGTTTTTCAGCCGCAGTCATTGTCCCTATTTCCTTATGGAGCTGGCTCAAATGGGACTGAGCTGACTGACTTGCAGGAATCTTAACAACATAAATCCAATGCGTTAAAGCATACCATGCTAATGGGAGCAACACAGCACTGAGCGGAATACCCACAAACATCCAAGCAAGGAAACTAATTTCTATCCCATAGGTTTCTCTCATTACAGCGACAAATAGGGCATTAGTTGGAGTCCCGATTAGAGTCGCCAAGCCTCCGATGCTAGCTGCAAATGCTAACCCTAGTAGCAAAGCTGTTCGAAAATCAGACTTTTGCCTGTCACTTAGATCATCCACGTTGTCTAGCACCACCCCGGCTACCGAGAGAGCTATAGGCAGCAACATCATTGTCGTAGAGGTATTACTCACCCACATGGATAGAAAGGCAGATACCAGCATGAACCCTCCAACAAGGCGTCGTCCATTAGTGCCGGTGCGCATCAAAATTAATAACGCAATTCGTTTATGTAAATTCCACCGCTCCACAGCTAGCGCAAGAATAAAGGCACCGAGGAACAGATAGATTATAGGATGAGCATATTGTGATGCTGTTTCCTTGATCGAAGCAATGCCCAAAACATCAAAAGTAACCAGAGGAAGGAATGCTGTTACTGGCACAGGAACAGCCTCTGTTGCCCACCAAATTGCCATCCATAGACCTACGGCTGCAGTGCGCCAAGCAGTTTCTGGCATAAATGATTGAGCGCCGCCAACACTCATCAACAATAAAAAGATCAGCGGGCCCAATATCTGGCCTATTGTCTGATAATCTAGAGACAGACGATAAGGTATGGCGGATTTTTCGATGCTCATTACTTTTCCAATGGCGAATTTAAAAGAATTAACACTACACGATGAGTTCAGTGGAAACTAAATGTACAGATAGATAAATAGAGGGATCTGCTGCGCCATCCATAGCGCAGCAGCATTGAATTGCCTCTTGAGTAAACTCTCAACTAAACTCTACAACCGTTTTTAAAACGACTGAGTCAGAGACATATAGAGGGTTCTGCCCAGAACATTATGGATGACATTGTCATAGCCTGGACGGACGTTCTCGCCCAATGTCGGTGGCTCTTCGTCGAGCAGGTTTTTAACACCCATTGAAAACTGAGTTCGGTCCTCGAAAAGCCGCATTGAGTACTGCCCATCTAAGGTTACAAGACTATCAATCTGGGTATCCGATTGATCATTTTCATAGCCATCGATATATCGGAGTTGGGTACTCAATGTATGCACACCTTTTTCAAAGGTCACACCGAGGTTGCCTCTCAACTTGGGCATCGAACGGAACTGATTGGTAAAGTTTCGAGAGCCTGCACCATCAAATTTTGCTGAATCACTGTCGGTTTTGACCTCAAATTTATTGACGTATGTTGCGCCTAAATTGAAGTTGATCGCATCGAAGTAACTAGATGAATCGATCGTATAAGCTACAGATAAATCCATACCATCAGTTTTAACGGAGCCCGTGTTGATAAACTCCGATGTAATTTCAGCCACGGTACCATCGGCGCGACGACGGACTCTTGGATCATCAGCAGTTCCGTCATTACAGTCATTTTGTAAGATAGCCTGAGCACCCTCATCAGAGGTAATCAGATCATCGTAATCAAAACTCCAATAATCGAGGCTAATATCGGCTTCTTTCCAGTCCATCACAAATCCAAATGTCAATGAATCAGCGCTCTGAGGCTTAAGGGAATCACCCCCCTGAGTGGTGACAATAGCAATATTAGTGACATCGCGATTAACACACTCTAGCTCACCAGTTACTGGGTTGAGTGACGCAGGGTCGTCAATAATTGAAGACTGACTTGAAACGCTCATCTGCCGAACTGACGGTGCTTGGAACGACGTTCCCCAGCTACCGCGTATACCAAAATTTTCGGTAGCTTGCCAACGAACAGCGAGTTTTGGGTCGGTGGTATCTACGGTTCCATAGTCCTCATAACGCACAGCCGCCTGCACTTCAATCGAATCACTGACGGGCAACATGGCCTCGACAAACACCGCGTCTACATCTTGACCACCGGCAATTGGTGCATCTTTTCCGTTACCCAAGCCTGAAACATCCAGAGGATCTGGCGAATAGCTAAAGGACTCAGAACGATGTTGCATTCCCACAGCAACGCCAATGCTTCCACCGGGCAAGGCACCCACTTCGCCTACAAATTTCACTTCAAGTACTTCTTGATCAGCCGATGATGCGTTGACATTTAACGTATGGAGGCTATCAGAGACGTCGTCAGAATTCGCAGCAACACTCACCCCATCCTTCGGCGATACTAGAGTAGGATTTGCCAAACGAGTACCAAATGGATTCCAGCTACCATCGAGTAATCTACTATTGACAACACTGGCGATGTAGTTGAAGGGCCGAGTTTGATCGCGGTCTGATCGAGCGAACATATAGGAAGCTTCAACACTCCATTGGTCAGAAAGATCAGCGGTTATCCCACCTAGCATACGTATATAGGATAAATCGATTTCAAGGTCAGCTGGTCCTCTACCACCGTTATATTCGTCACCAAACGGACGTCCACGCAACTCGAGGTCTGCCCCCTGATGAATCGAGTTGTCCCAGTTGCTTGGGCCAATATATTCGATGCCTCCCTCGCTATCATTAACAAAGAAATTGAATGGATGGTCACCAGGGATAAACATACGTCCAGCCGCGAGCGTACCGTGCTTAAACAGGTAGGGGCCGAGTGATCGAGAAATCTTATTTGACGAGTAGCTAGTCTCTACAAAAGCCGTCACATTATTATTAAACTCATGAGTGGCCTCTGAGAAAAGCTGTATCCTAGACTCTTCAGGGATCACAGAAACCTGATCTGCAAAGCTAAACCGACAGAACGGAGCTTTGAGGATGCCGCCCGCCGCCTCACAGTCGGGATCGGGGTAGTTAGATCCTGTGCCAGCAGTTCCCAACTCGTTAACCGCACGATAGGTTCCCGGGCTACCGAAGGCCGACAGAGTATTTGAGGCTGTTGGGTCACCGTTACCCAGAACACGTTCGTTAATAAAGTCAAAGTCTGAGCGGTCCGCTCTATTGCGAGTAGTGTATCCACCATAGACATTGACCTTGGTGGCGCTATCACCTGACGAACCAAATGCAAATCCAATTTGATGCTGGTCGATGCCAGGGCCGCCCGAACTTTGGGTGTCAAGAGTAAGCTCAAAACCTTCAAAGTTGGTGCGCGTCACGATGTTGGCAACACCCGCAACTGCTTGAGAGCCGTAAACGGCTGAGGCACCATCGGTGAGGAAATCAACGCGCTCAATCATCGACATAGGCAACTGGTTTATGTCAAAGAATTGGTTGCCCCCGCCATCAGCAACTGCGGATATGCCACCTCGACGACCATTGATCAACGTTAATGTCGATCCCAAACCTAGGCCGCGCAAATTAAATTGAGCCGTACCAATCAGTGTCCCAGATTCTGTTTGAAACTCCGAACCAACATTAACCGGAAGATTAATGGCGAAATCAGTGATTGTTTTTGCACCCTCCGCTAACATCTCGTCTCTATTCATTACCTGAACTGGTGATATTGCCTCAAAACCAGATCTTTGAATATTCGAACCCGTAACTAAAATTTCATCAATCGAGGCACCACTTTTTTCTTGCCCGTGGACCATGGCACTACCAGCAAAAGCTGCTGCAAATGCACCAAATAACCCTATTTTATTTTTACTTTTCATTCCTTCTCCCTCACGCAAAATCTTTATAGTATGAAAGTTATGCCTGCTGAAGTCCGGTTCTAGTCCCGTCCCCACAAGCATCTCATTAATAGCTTTGCGTGGCGTGGAAAAGCCGGATACCGCTTTGGATCTTTTCCCCCTAACCAACTGGTCAGGAAAAATCAAAGTCAAATCAGCTTGTTCAGCAAACTCAATGAGCGCCGAAGATAAAGCTTGTTGAGGAAGGTCAAAGTCAATAACACTTTCATTGACTTTCTCACTTGCCGATAGTGTTGAGCTAAAAACTAGCACCAGCATCGGAAGCAAAAATGATCGAAAACCAAAAACAATGAAATTATCTCGCGCTCTCCCTAAAGACGAATCATTGAGACATTTCCATGAAGTGCACTGCATCTATTGTATGCTACTGAGCAGAATGCGGTCTTCGCCATCAAATTCTGCCTGAATACCAAAGTTAGTCTCTAACACATCAAGCAGTGCTGTAACATCACCAGTTCTGAAGCGTCCTGTTAATACCCTAGATTTTAATTTCTCATCTAACACTTCAAACTCTACAGACGTATACCGCTCTACCTCCCTGAGGGCCTTCTCGAGTGGAATAGACCTGAAAATTAAACCCCCCTTTCTCCATGACAATCTAACCTCAATATCATCAGACTCAACCATTTGCTTTTTGGCATCTGAATCTCTTAACGTCAGTTGTTCGCCGGCACTTAAACTATTACTGTTGTCAGCCAGTTGAACCAATACGGGTGGTGGAGTTAAGTTATCTTGAATACTACTTTTCTTCGGATACTGGTTTTTGAGCGGTTGGATACCAACAACAACCCGACCTTCAGTTACCATCACATCAACTTTCTGATCATTAGTTATTTCAACTAAAAACTCAGTGCCCTTTGCTTGGACAATTCGATCAAGTGCCATAACAGATAAAGGTCGATCCTCTTTGGCCACTCGCACATAAATCTCCCCTTGCGTTAGCCTTAATAATCGAGCAGATGAGGAATAATCAAGTGAAAGCTTGCTATTGGTGTTCATCACCACCTCACTACCATCCGGTAATAAAATGACTTTTTTCTCGCCAAGTTCAGTTTCATAATTAGCCGTTTGTCGCGACTTAACACTTGAATCAATTAAATTGAAAAATACCGGAGCACTGATCAGCAAAACAGTCACACATGCATACAGTGCCGGTTTAAAGCTCCAAAAATCAATCTGCGGTTTCGGCTTAGAAATATCTTTTGTTGAATGCGGGAAAAAGTCGGAAAGATATGCAAGTACATTTGTCTTATCCCAGACGGTAGCAACCTCTAATAAAACCTCAATATTTTTGACATCTTCATCCAACCAGTTAGCCAGATCAGACCGCTCTTGATCAGTCAGGACGTTACTATCAAGTTTTAAAATCCACCAGGTCGCAGCGTCTAACCGCACTTCTTCACTATTAATTGAGACCACCCTACTCATTTCTTTGCTCCTAGCTGCGCGTCCGATAATACAGTTTGATGACGCATTGACCCTACTTTTTTGCCACTGAGTTCCACATTATGATTTCGCATATACTGCACACATTTTTTCGTCGCACTTACAATATGTGACTCTACCGTTGGCTGACCAAGATCCATCTCCAGCATAATTTCTTTTAAACTATACCCATAGACTTTCTTCAAGATGAAGGCGCGCTGTGATTGCTTTGGTAACTCACGTATAGCGGCACAAAAAAGGCCAAATTCCTCATCCGAGGCAATTTGACCGAAAGTGGGGTCGTATTCTTCCAACAGTATTTCATCGACATCATCGACACCGCTGGTAAGACGAGTCTCAGCTCGCTTTAAATAATCAAGAGCCAGATTTCTAGCTGTACGAAACATAAAAGATTCTGAATCTTTTATTAAAGTCTTATTCTCGACTTTGCACATGCGCACATAGGTTTCTTGGATTATATCTTCGACGTCTCTGGGTGGAACCATACTAACTAGGAACCTCGATAACCGAGCCTTGATATTGACAAACACTTCTAGGGTACTGCTTGGTTTCACCACAATGCTCCTCTAAATAGCCTATCAGTTATGGCTATAACTGCCATTATTCTGATTAGACGATTGACGAACTATTTTCCATGGGTCTAGTAATAAATTATTTTCCACAGGATACTTTGCGAAGGAAAATATGGCCACTTATAAGATATAAATACTATTCATGGCTGAGGCGAATTGGAGGGTTTACCAGAGAGCATTGGAGCGCTATCGTCATTAAAAAAGGCCGCCGTCGCGTCGCTTTCGCGTTGTCACATTCCTCCAATAGATTGACACTGGGCCTTAAGGGTCTAGCCTTACTAGTGGAGCTTGATAACTCTTACAGGCGGGAAAGGCCGCATTCCAGAAGTATGATGGTTTTTTTGTACCCGAAATCCGATGTTATGATCGGGAGGCCCGTGAATATAACACCCTCTGGGAAATAGCGGGGCAGTTCCTGTAACTGTTATCAACCTCCTGATCACCCAATTAATGTAGTTCAACTTGATAATTGATACAGGAATCGATATGGAAAATCGTACCCTTAAAGTCCGTTCTGGATTTTATGACTATGTACCAAAGCACAGTACCACCCCAGTACCCGTCCCTTTTATATTGTTAAAAGGGTACTGGTTACAGACATACAACTTTAAGATTGGTAATGCAGTCTCTGTGCAGGCAGAGATCAACCAGCTTATTCTTAGCGTCTCAAATCCCTAACCTAACGCATTAATCCAGAGTCAATGGGTGAGGGTCAATCTGAACCCATTGATACTGTCTACCCTAAAGACATCCATCGCTATGTTCCAGCGAAAAAAAAACCTCAACCCATTTGGGTTGAGGTCTATTTTTGGTGGAGGCGGCGGGAACTGTACTTAGACTATAAGCAATTGATTAATATAGGTTTAATGGGTTTATAAAACTGCTTTTGTTACATCCTGTGTTACATGAAATTATCAATTTCTACGCTGTA